>Ga0111206_119_pt1 | contig 28347 bp, 33 predicted proteins | sample DeeMarSWOR152_54_FD_80376 | JGI IMG/M metagenome (GOLD analysis project Ga0111206, IMG submission 80376) | Coxiella sp. DG_40 | reverse complement strand
AATCCTCTGCCTCGGCACTATACTGGCTTTTTGTGATTCCTTTCTTAACATAAGCCCGATTATGTGGCTGGCTATTCCCGTCTTGTGCTGCTCGGTACTTATAGGTGCAGGAGTGCAGGGACTTGCCTCGGCTGGCTTCGCCGACAGAAGATGGGTCCTGACGCTCACAGTGATTATGGTAGTACTTTCCCTTTTGACATTGCTACTGGCAACAGAATGCTACATTACGTTTCCGGGGTTTGGGTTAAAATACGCAAAACTTCTGGTGGAAACCGCTAAGATGTACATACTCGGCACAATCCCCGTAGCTATTATTTTCTTTATGGCGCGCGCAAAAGTGCGTGTCTGCTGGCTTCGATGGGTTCTTCTTTGCTCGGCCGCAGCGGCGGATATATTCTTGGGTGCCAGATTTATAGTTGACAGGGTTTTTTAAGTGAAAAACCCAAAACCATAGCAAAAAAGTTGCAATTTTCAGAATATCTTATGTTATGATAACCGAGTAACCGTATCATCTTGTAATGTATAAAGTTACATTAATTTTGTTCTAAACCGTCATTTCCTATTCTATTAAGTGAATTTTTTAAAAATTTTAAAGTTTCAGCTTGATTTTTTCGAAACATATGTTACATTTATAATATATAGAAACATATGTTACACAAATACAATGGAGAAACATCCTTATGAAACACATAACATTACCACAATTAGCTAAAATAATGGGCGTAAGCAGGGTAACTATTTATAGGAAAGTTAAATCTGGTGAAATATCTGCAACGAGAATAGGCCATGCTTATGTTATAGAAGACAAAGAAATTTCTAGGATACTAGAGAAAAAGCCAACGAAAGCAGATAAAAAGCGAATTGCGATTGCTGTAAAAAAAACTGTTATAGAATATGGGGAAGCCCTTAAGCTCTTGGGCAATGAGTAATGAAAGAAATTACTTTAAAAGAAGTTGAATTTCTCGCTTTTCGTCTTGCACAAGAAAATATGCCTTATGATGAACCTATCCCTGATTTCTCAACAAGATTTCCAAATATTCTTGAAAGTTGCGTGGCAATGCCTTTTATGAAATTTGACGGCAAATACTTGTATAAAACTTTAGAGGCAAAAGCAAGCATATTATTTTATTTGATGATTAAAAATCACCCATTTCAAAATGGAAATAAAAGAATTGCGATGACTACATTATTCGTATTCTTGCACGAAAACAATAAATGGATAAAGGTTAATAACCAAAACTTGTATAACTTCACAGTTTGGATCGCCCAAAGTCCACCCGAACTTAAAGACTACGTTGTGGCTGCAATAGAAAAATACATAAAAAACTATATGTCTAATTTAGATGAATAAAAACGGACACTTTTGGAAAGCTGAATTCGTTATATAGAAAAAATACGATGAGAAAATAAAACAACCTGAAGGATTTTTTAAATTTCAGTTTTCTTTGAAAGCCTCAAGTGCTGAATAACTAATCACAATCCACGAACTACTGACTGAAGGTTTCCCGCTCGATTTGTCCGAGGTAGAATCGGCCATCCTTGCGCATAAAACTTATTATCGCATCGAACTGCTGGTCTATAAAGCTGGTATCGTTTGAGACCATTGCGATGGCTATCACCGCAGACCTTTTTTCATCCTGATGGTCGACTTCTGAAACGGAAATGTTGAATCTGCTTTTTAATCTGCCGATTAGGCTCTTGACGATGCTTCGCTTTTCTTTAAGCGAGTTTATACCCTGCATATGCAGTTGAGCTGTCATCACGCCGACTATCACTTTTCCTCTTGGAAGTGAATGGTTTCTGTTATTTGCTCAAACACAGTTGACGCTGCGTCCGACTCGCCTTTTACGGCTGAACATCTTCCGGCCTTTCTTGGTGCTCATCCGGGCCCGAAAACCCATCTTACGATGCCTTTTTATCTTACTGATGCGATGATTTTCCATATTGTCTGTGCTTATCCCAAATCTAAAAGTTAAACGCCGATTACGCTTATTTGATATTCTAATGCTGCAAAATCATAATATCATTTTTTTGTGTCTTCAAGCTTTAAATTGAATTTGCCTTTGATAAGAAAATAGCGCATAATTTAAGAAAGTTTCTAAATTTGTGATTATCGGACATTCAGCCGTTTGCGGATGCAAAACCTTGGGGGAAGCAAGGTTAATTCCTGGTGTATTTAGCAAGAATTCCTATCAGTTTTTGTAAAACCGTCTGCCTTCGTTTTTGGCAGGTATTTCTGAAAGAAGGGGCAAATGGAGATTAAAGAACTTTCAAAAAATATCGTCTTGGCTGTCTTATCCGGCGACGGCCAGGTAGAAAACGAGCTTGAAGAAGCCCGCCAGTTTATCGACGGCAACGGCAGTTGTCACCTTGTGCTGGACTTTACAAGCGTCGAAATGATAGATAGTTCAATCATTACAGAACTATTATCGGTTCGGGAACTACTAAACAAGCGCCAACGCCGGCTTGTCATCTCAGGCCTGTCTTTTCTCAACAGGTCCGTCTTTGTCGCTGCGGGACTGCTTAATGTATTTAAACTCGTTAACGACAAAAAATCCGCATTAATAGCTCTCGAAAATACCTGTTAAGACACTAAAAGAATAGCTTCTCAAATCTTCGGCCGGTATTGCCTCGGCTTTCCTCGCCATACCCGAGCTTCAAGAGCCACTCAATACCAGTTCTATTACACTTTCATTTCCGCTACGATTTGTCGGGTGGCAGGTGATTGGAGTTGTTGAGCCTGCTTGAAGGCGGTAACGGAGGATTGGTTCTGCTTTTTGAAAAGCTCATTTCCTTCGATAATCTCTTTTAGGGCCTTTGATTTTGTCCTTGCGTCCTTTAGGAATTTGACGGCCTTAGTGCCATATACTCCGCCCAATAAAGCACAGACGCCAATAGCCAGTTCGAGCGCAGAATCAGCTAACTGCCACACATCAGGCCGTTCGGCAGATTCAGATAAAGCCGTAAGGGCAAGACCAAAATTCGATTCGGCAAGTATCTCCTCAGCAGTGTCGGCCTGAGGAAATTCTTTGGGCAGGCCGTAATAAGAGGTAAAAGCCCTGCTTTGAAGCTGTGACAGTTTGGTCAGTGCCTGCAGTTTTTCCGAGGCATACTCCCCCCTTGCAGTTTCAGCAGCTACTGTCGCGGTGCGATTATGCACCCAGGCGTTTTGCTTCTGGGACTCTGTCGGTGCAAAACGCAAGCTGTCACAGCCAGCGAACAAAAAACAAAATCCAAATAACATACTAACTAAAATCTTTTTCATCACATTTCTCCTTTAAACTATGGTTAAAATTAGAGAGTTTTTTGTTTTTCTGTTATAATGTTGCCTCCGGTGAACGTGTTTTTTTTGGTCTATCATTAAAAGGTCAACCGATGGACACATCAAAAAAGTTCACACCTGAAACTATATTGCTGTGGCAAAAGGTAGCAACTCATCCTGAGGCCCAGCGAATTCTAAGATTGTTTCCATCGGCCGAGGTTCAACTGATAAAACATCAGCGAAGGGCTTTACCGAATATGTCACTAAGGCGAGCGCTTCTTTGTGGGAAAAGAACCTTGATGATAGGCCAAACATCATCCTTTGTAGGATACTTCGACGGTCACCCGGGCAACTCCCAACTTTGTGATGATGGACAAAACAAAAGCTGCTCGAATGTCCACTGCCAGCCTTACTACAAATTAGTTCCAATTTCAAATGGCTGCCCCTATTATTGCACATATTGCTATCTGGCATTTGTTTATCGCAAGTACGCCTCATTTATTAAGATTAACATCAATTACGACACTATGTTCAGGCAGATACGAAAGACCTTGGTTTATTCCAGAGGCAATATCACTTTCAATATGGGTGAAATGCTTGACAGTCTGGCACTTGACCATATAACCAATCTAACAACAATGCTGATTCCATTCTTTTCCGTTTTTTCTAATGCCTATTTGATGTTGCTGACCAAGAGCAGCAATATCGATAATTTACTGGCTGTTAAGCCCACCGAGCAAACGGTTGTTTCTTGGAGTTTAAACAGCCAGCAGGTAATCAAAGCTCATGAACCATCTACTGCCAGCCTTGATGAGCGCATCAGAGCAGCTAAACTATGCCAGGACCACGGCTACCGAATACGATTTCGCATTGACCCCGGTATTCTCCATCCAAACTGGCAGGTTGGATATGCTGATTTAATTCGTAAAACGTTAACTGCCACAAGGCCGGAGAACATCACGCTTGGTATGTTAAGACTTCTGCCCGGTCATTTCCGTTTTGCCGTGGAGGCGTATGGCAGCCGCGCTCGGAAGCTCTGCGACCACAATTTTGTCAGGGGAGCTTCAGATGGCAAACTGCGTTATCCATCAAAACAACGTGTTGAATTTTATACTTTTTTAATCGACAATATTCGCAGATTCGACAGGAATGTCTCCATTAGTCTTTGCAGGGAAACACCCGAAATTTGGAACATTTTTAAGGACCATTGTGAGTTCGAAAAATGTAATTGCGTAATATGGTAGAAATCATGCTGTTCAACTTGCTTTAACTGTTACCTCACGGGTTGGCGCGTACAAACAGCAATAATATGTATACGTATATGTGTCCCCTACACCCCTCTTGGGGTATATATACTGTGTAAGCAGTTGCTTCCTACTTGAGGTTACTAAGGCCTTTGCCAACCGACGAGTAAACATCTCGTTGAACTGGTCAATTAAGATTAGGATTTTTCCGGCAAGATTGCATAATTTTTCAATTTCTAATAGACCATTAACAAGCTTTTGGAAACCCGCTTTTTCTGCATACGACTCTGCAAAATAGCAGAAATTAATAATATCATAACGACCTATGTTACAACTTATACGTCTGAGTTGAATCATGTTTCTGGGGAAAGCGCTTTCAACAGTAAAGATTCTACTGTGGATTGGAAACAAATTGTATCGATACCCAAAACGAAAGTAATTGTTCAGCATCTCTTGGCCCGTAGCAAGACATATGTTAGAGGTATCATTCAGTGCATAAGTCACTTTAAGCACCCTGCCACTCTGCCATTCACCCGCATCTCTAAGATACTTGAGAATACATACAAGCATCTCTGTAATTGCCAGAGAAGCGACAGCCGGGCCACATCCGATGTCAAGAATTCGCAACTTCCCAGATGCTAAAAGATTTAGAAATTCATTTGAGGTCATGTAGTTGAATAAACTATGCTGTGCCTGAAAATAATGCCTAATGAAAAACTTCACCAGAAATGCTCTCATTTCTGCTGGACTTTGGGGATAGCGTGTCCCAATTTCTGAAACTTCACTATCAGGCAGTCGCAATACCTGATGTGTTAGCACCGACTTCATAACCTTCGATAACTACCATTTTCCTTCCGGACATAATTCCGCTTGTATAAAATTTTGTAACATCCTATTCATAAGTTATACACTTCTTCGCTCGCTCAAAAGTGGCAAGAAATGTGTTTTTATCCTATTTGTTCAATGCCCTAAATGTCATTCTGAAACGTTGAGTGTAGGAAAGTTTTTCTCGATCGCTCGTAGGCGGTATTCATACGAAATACTTTTAGTTTGAAGCAATTCGAGCTTTGCCTCAAAATTCTTCTGACTTTGAAGCAGCATACTCACATCGTGCTGCAGCAAATCAAGCTGTCGTTGCAAATTAACCCAGCTACCAACAATCAAAGAAGCTAAAAATACCAGCTGAATCAGCACGGAAAGATTCACCCGCCGATTAAACTGCCAGCTTCTCGAATTCTCTTCAGCCATTTTTACACCGGTGCATAAAAAACATATTTTTCACCAACTCTGAACATTATCACATAGTCGTCAGCGGTTAGTTGCCCATCCTCAAGAAATGATTCGGCTACATTGACTGCCTGCACCTCACCGCCGATTTCCACCGGCACCGAACCAGCACCACCTATTTCTACCGCACGGACATTATAAACGTTGTAGGAAGAATGGCTCTTGACCTTGGCAGTCCATGCAGCAGCTCTGGCGCCGGGTGAAACAACAACCGATGTCTCAGGACCCGCTTCAGAACCCTGTCGGGCAAGTCTTTCTAATACCTGTTGGTTATCCATGATATTGATGCTGTTACTCATAGTTGAACCTTTCTTTTGCGAACGAGCCTCAAGTTCGTGCATTGCTTTTTAAAATCCATCCGCACCTGTTCTATCAAACTGATACTTCGATTGTCGCTCTTACAACCAATCAGGTCTCTGCTTTCCGGGCTTGATGTCACTCTGTCGCCAATTCTATAATCAAAGGCTAAGTAAGGTGTTTGTATATCGATGGTCTCGATGGCCTCAGACGACACCTGAGCTCTTTTACGCACAAATTCGTATAAAGCAATAGAATCGTCAACCTCATCCGGCACACCAAGTGAAGCATCGGACAAATTTGCAAAAATGCTCCGGTTGGAAATCTTTCGATACTTAAACTGACGGGGAAGCGTAATGAGATGCTCAACCACAGGTGCTGTAGAATCGACTGGTCCATCAGCAACTACACAACTCAATCTCTCATCACTGATTACCGATGCTGTTATTCGGAACTTCAACACCCCCTTCAAAGCTGCCACCCACGTATCAACATCAAGCTGGTCACTGCTAAGCCACACTCCACATTCATCAAGCAGATTATTAAAAGCGTAAAGATATTGCCACCAGTGTGAGCCGTTATCAAAGGAGACCTGCAAAAAATAACCAAGAGACCTTCCCTGCTTGTCAGTAGTTATAGCCGGCCAGAAGCGCCTGCGACGATGAGCGAAATTATCGCTTTGAAAAATCTTTGAAAAATCAAACGCATCACCCTGGTTGTATGGGGCACCACTGTAGTCACCTGACTCATTAAGGCACCATTTGCGATATACATCCTTTACCTTATAGAAATCAGCATTCGTCGAAGGAGAAAACTTATTGTAATTAGTATCTTCACCAGTGGGGTCCCAGGCTTTGACCAGGTCAAAGGTTGCCTCATAAACCTTGAAATCACCCTGACCAATATATTTGTGCGTTATCGGCCAGAAATTCTTTCTGCTATGTAAAACCGCAATGTCCGTTTTTGAAATGCTGAACTGCTCTCCCTGACGCTGACAATTTAACTCAACTGCCCTGCCCTGACCCGGCTTATAGAATACAATCGCCTGACGAGGTCCTACCGGCACAGGCCTGGGGACAAATTTAAACTTCAGACCTATTCTCTCACAGCACCGATATAGGGCGCCAATCAGACTCAGGCCTGTTACATCAAGGTCGCGAACTGTCTGATTCCCGGTCAATGCTCGGAGACGCTCAATGCCCGGCGTTTGCAACAAACCTATCGGCAAATATTCGCAGAGCAGATAATCAATCACCTGCGCATAGCTCCAGAGCTTAGCTTGCGAAGGCTCGGCACAAAACACTGTATAACTGCTGCCGTTATACTCTATCGATTCAACTGTAGCATCCGCATTCCCATCAGCATTAAAAACGGTATCGGCGCAGGCCAAGAACAACGTCGAACCATCAGAATTACCCACACGCCGACCATAGACAGTGATGCGTTCCAAACTTGCGCTAAAATCTCTAACTATGATTTCTACTTTTTCGCCATTGGGGCCAAGTCTCGTCTCGATCCCTTCTATCTGGCCCTCAAACACAGGAAAACTAAATGTCGCCGCAACTGGTGTAGAGCCATTATAAACCTGTTGAATAGAAATAGACCTGCCAATTGCAAGTTTAGCTTCAATCTCTTCAGCGGAAATTAAACTGCTATTGCAGCGCGCAGCCGGATTATAAGCTAATCGGGCCGAGCTAAACTCCGGCCAGCCGTTACACACAATCTCCATAAGCTCAAGAATAGTACACAACGAACCATCGAGCAATATTAAGACTGTAGCCGGCGGCAATGCCAGTTGTGTTTGAGTTGATTGGAAAAAGTCGACTATGTTAGACATCGGAAACCTTTAAGCTTCTATACAGCTTCGGCACTTAAAATATCAACCGCATCGGGACTCATTGCATTAAGCTGGACTTTTATCCGAGCTAAGGAACAATTTTCTGTGCCTGCAATATCCACAGCTCTTACAGCAAACAAATATTCACCTGCCCCGAGTGTGTTACTTTGATGGCTGTAAAACCTGTGTCCGGCATAGCAAATCGTGGCGATGAAATCTTCATAGTCAATTTGTCCAGTCCCAGCATCATAATAAACTTTGAAGTATGCAGGTGCCGATTGCTGCTCGACAGGACAATAGTACCAGATAATCTGTATTTTATTCCCATCTACTTGTTGCCATTTTATCTCACAGGCCTTGCTGGGTTGTGAATCTGCCAGCTCACCATTGACATCTATTGAAACTCGGACCGAAGCATTTAAGGTGTATTCTTCAACGCCGCAGCCGTTACTTCGACGAATGACATAAAAATAGCTCGTGTCGTTGTTGTGCTGGGCATAGTTAGGCACTGAAACTGTAGCAGCATCTGCCTCGGCCACTGATAATATGTTCTCAAAATCTATTTGCTCCATACTAAAACCGCGATAGAGCACGGAGCAACCAGCAACTCGTGCCCAAAACCAGCCCAGCGTTAAGGTTGTGCCAAGCTTAAACGCATTTGATGTCATGCCAGCAAAAAGAGCTTCTTTTAACCACTTTGTATCCATCAGTTCGGTACCCTCGTTATAGCAGATTCGCCATCAGTAGGAGTATGAGTTAAAATAACTGTTTGACCATCATCATCGTAATAATCGATTACGCCCGTAGTTTTGGCTTGCACGGCTTTATTAAGAAGAGTTTTTGCTGCACGGTTAAGTCTATCAGTATCATCCGGCAGAACACGAAGCGTTACATTACTATGAACCTTAGAGGAATCATATCGAGTATTTACAAGATAAACTGTCATAGTTCCTGCTGAGTAAATATCCCACGCTGCTCCACCGGTCCCCGATGCTAATGTATAAATGTAACAATTTATAAGCTGTGAACTAACGTTAATCCCACACGCCACTCTATCTGCTACATTTTGGTCGGTCAAAGCCCTGAATATACAATTTTTAGCAACAAGATAATTTGTGCCAGAAGTGCAGTATGAATGACCATTGGAATAAGAATCTTCGTGTGCACCGGTAGGCTTGTAGCCATCTGCGATAAGTATGCAATTTTCCAGAATCACACTTCCACCATTATGAATACAATAAAGGTCTCTATCGCTCTGGTAAAGTTCTCTGCCTAACCCTGTTTTCTTTTCATAAGATGGCTGAGCGATAATAATACAACTACGAATAATAGTGCGTTGCTGAGTATCAGCGATTGCAATGGCTCTTGCCATACCAGAACCACTTGCAAGGCCATTGGTAACAATTATGCAATTTTCAACACAGGCATCACTTTTAATATACAAAGAATCATAACCGGACTTAATATAACAACCCTTAATGATACAGCGCTTAGCACCCGATAGATAAAGACCATCTATCGCCGAATCTCCTCCAACAATACTGCAATTTATCACTTGACAGTTATCTTGGGAATCTCCATTTACAACCATACCTGCACCGGCCTGAGTAACCCTCAGATTTCTCATTGTAGAACCAGCATAAAGTTTTACGGCGGGGTTGGCTGTATTCTGGGAAATGATACATTTCTCCCGATTAGTGCCTATGAGATTTATAGCTTTTGTTGCTGTTAATAAATCCACTTGTTCGGTATAAGTGCCAGGCCAGATAATAATATTATCCCCATCGGAAGCAGCAGAAACGGCAGAGGCAATGGTTAGCTTAGAATCGTTTGCTAAGCTGACTGGATATTGCTGAGCAAGGCCGCCGTTGGCATCATTACCAGCTTTTGAAACGTGAAAAACGTGTCCTGAATCACATCCATAATTCATAATCTACTCTCCTCTGGCATAAACCCGCATCTTGCCGAAATATAACCCTCCGGCTGTCTTTCGCCAGGGCAATCCCTGCAAATCTGCGGTCGATTTTCATAGTCTTTACATAATCGGGTTTTAGGGTCAAACAAATCGCACCTATACCAAAAATAACCATCAAAGCACTTATCTGACATTAGAGGATTTGGGGGTTTCTGTGGCGCATCGGTTGCTGTCCAATGTCGCAAAATAAAATCACTATCAGGATAACTCTGCTCAGCCTTGATTTCATCAAGCGCGACCCCCAACCCAATAAACTCACAACAATCACCGCATTTAATGCACTTACTACCCACCAGGATTTACCTTGCATTCATTCGTCCTTGTGTTGTGTTCAAGCTGTTGTCTTAACTCATGCAATGCCTTTTCGTATTTATTAAATGCCTCCTTGGCTTCATCCCCCTTGCATATTGGCCCTAACAACAAGTTCTGCCGGTATATTTCAGCAAATATTTCCTTTGGACACCTCATTTACGCCTCCTCCGTCCATGTGCCGTTCTTGGCTATTGTTACCCAGTCGCTGTTGAAGTCAGCCACAACTGTAAGACACCCACCGATAGTATTTGCTGATTTATACTTACCAACAGTCTGGCCGCTGTCATCTCTGATTGTCGCCGCACCAGGGGCGATACGTAACTCCTGCGATGCCTGCACGGCAAACGTAAATGCCGTCCCTTCAGGTGCTGATGCAGGTAGTGTCAGTGTAACTGTCCCCGTCGCACCGAGATTACTGTGAACACTACCGGATTCTGCTGCTGTTAGTGTGTCATCACTGCTATGCGCCTCTATCGTCTTTTTTATCCCGCCGGCACAATATGGCATTACAAAGTTGTGACCCACCCGGCAATCCGTTATCGAGTCGATGTCGCCGCCTGATGTGCTGACAAGCCCCAGCCGAATATGTGGTGTAATCGCCATATCGGGAAAACTGTTGTATTCGTTGGTGACGAGGTTGCCGGATGAATCAAGATAAATATAAATATTTTCTTTATCGTCTGCTAAAGTATTGCCTGAGGAACCTTCATAGTTAACCAACTGTACCCCCAGCCAAAACTTGCCCGCTTTTACACCAATATCCAGCCCTCCTTCATCAAAGACCCTCAAATCATTTGACCGCTTTGTGGTAAGGAGCAGCCGATAAAGTAACCTCCTGAATTGTAGATAATAAGGGGATATACCCGTCGGTATATACTCAACACCGGTTTCACTATCAGACTGTATATTTAACAATTCATTGTCGGATGGATAGACCTCAGTCATAATATTCTCCTTGCTTCCTTCTGTTACGAGACACTTAACACCAACTGATTCGTTTCCTTATCGAATGAAAAAATGCTCATCTGTTCAGCGGGCTTTGCTGCCGGCATCACCGTAACTGGGCCGGTCTCACTGACACAGCTTTCATTACCTGCTTCATCTGTGATTTTGACAGCAAATCTATATATACCCGTCTGTATATGCGGGCTTACCCATTCAAATGTATCAGCATCAAGGCCAAACTGCCCCTTGCCTAAATTGCCCTTGCCAAATCCAACTGCTGCCGCTGAGTCATAACCGAAGTCACTTGCCCCAAATCTGCTCATCCCGAATCCTGCCTTATCCTGCCAGGCCGGCCAGACCCTAATCGGCGAATCATTAAGAGGTTTACTATAATCAACCACTCCTGTGCCGTTGTCAAAATAGATTTGAGCAGTTGCACCAACCGGTAAATTCTGGCCACGCAGCATCCTGATTTTAACGCGGCTGCTCTGACCAACTAGCGAATCAATCTCATTGCTAAAATCAACATCTGCTTGTTCAGACGCCACACCAAAAACTTCAACCCGAACCGCCGCTTCCAAAGATGTGGGTAACTGAACAATTATTTGTCGCTGCTGACTATCAACCGTCGTCCCTGCATATTGACCGTTGACATAAACTTGGTAAAACAGGTCGCAATAACTATACTGCCATTTGACCAAAGCTGCCCTCGGAGCCCCAACATACTTACCATCCGACCAAACACCGCAGGGCAACTCAAACGCCCTTACCTTATCTATGACATTATCAATAAGCACAATAAACCCTTAAACCACCACTTGTGTATAAACAATTTCATAATCCCAGCAAAGACCACTGCCGCTTATCTCTTCCTTTGTCACCGTAAAAACATCCATCCGAAGATTATCAAACTTCTCACCTTTGCCGGTCACCAACGTGTGTGTATTGCCGTCCATATAAGCCGTGATTGTGCTTATCCTGCTATCCATTTGTGAACGGCTCACTGCCCTCAATGTCCCTCTTTGTCTTATTTTTCTGCCGCGTTTGCCGAGGTCAATACTAAGTACACCGTCTAAGCCCGGCACCCTCCTTTCTATTGAATCACGGTTAAAACCGGCAATTTGAATCTCCAGCTCCTGCTCCTCAAATAAGCTTTGTCCATCCAAAGTAGCGCTCATCCGATATTTCTCCGCAGACTAATCCCGAACCAGCTTCACAGAAGACCCAGATTTCGTAACATCAGCTACACCATCACCACCCACATCGATGCTCAGCCGACACCGCTCTATCGCCCTACTAAAAAGCTTCTTATAATGTAAACTCTTCTTCCAAAAATTTTCATCTTCGGCCTTACTGGCTAACATAGCATATACGCTTGACAATATCGAGAAGACCGACGCCCTCTTTAACACAGCCGTATCCAGAATATCCTCAGCATCATAGATGCTTTCAGGATTACCTGGCCTAATACCAAAGTATTCGGTAAGTTGATAAGCTGCTTCGCTGGCTTGTGGTGCAAATGTGCTGATGCGATAAAATATATCAGTTGCCGCCGCCGGCGCTATGACATCATCGTCCGAATGTGCCCTTATTACAGAGACGGTAAGTTGAGTTGCTGAATCGACTGAAATAATTTCATACGCACCATCTAATATACCGTCCGCAGACCGCAGATATATAACGTGACCGGCCGTTACAGTAGCTCCCACAAAATCCGCTCCACTTGCGGTAAATGTCGTCCCGCTGAGCGCTCCCCCTGTCCCCGATGCTAATATTTGCCACGGCAGGTGCAATCCCCCAAATAATACAGGCTCATACCTCAATATATCCAAATCGTTTGAAAAATTAACCATCTTTCTTTACCCCTTTTCGTGTAAACCGAGGGATAGGTGCCCAAGTGACTACCTATAGTCTTTGGGCACCTCACCAAAACACGCTATATCTGTGTCTCGGATAGCCCCCCTGTTAGCTGGTAGTCAAGTCGCGAATAAGACCATGTGCCGCCTCGTTCTTCAGCTCCAGTGTGTATTCACCAATCAACTCACCACACTCATAGTCTCCACCGCTTGCCAGAGGCTTGAAGTGAAAACTCCTACCCGCCAGCGGCGGTACGTTAATACGAGATGAATCTAACAGTAACACCGCATCTTGTGGCATCCATCGCGTCGCAATAATTCTGCAAACACCGAAGTCACTTTCATAGATGCTAATCATATTGGTAAAAGTCGTATCAGTTGCTCCGTAGGTTCGGCTGTCGGCACAAAAAGTATTTATCTTTCGCTTCTGGAAACCCCCGACAACGATTAAATCTACGTTGCCGTTACTGTTCTCCCATATCCGTCTGAGCACATAATTAATCTTGTCCTCGTCAAGGTCGGTGCCCGTTGGAAAGCCGCTGTCACCAGTATGGAAAACGTTCGTCGAAAGATGCTGAATAATACCCTTCATCGACCTTCTTACCGAACCGCTGCCTTCCGGATTGCTCGCCGGCTGACCTCCGTTGATAACGGTATTCTCAAGGTCCCGAATCATCTCACGCAGCCGTTCCTGTTTCTGATAATCCATCTCATCAGCTATGCCTATCTGGCTTGCTGCCATATCAGTACCGCTCACCTCTACTGTTGCGGTGAATATCTGCGTATAGTTACCGCACCTACTGCGATTGGTAAATCTTGCTCCCGGCTTGTCAGCACCTTCGAGTGCCGCATTCCCGAGGATATTGATTACCTGATTATCAGCCAAGTCCTCCGCAGTAGTGCCGGCATAACCACGAACCACCGTCAGTGTATTGCCGTTAATACCGGTTACGAACATCAATTCCCCTGAACCCTCAACCTGAATCTGGTCGCCTGTGCGGAATCTATTGCCGTTATCAACCACAAAGTCAGTATCTGCAGCAGGGTCCGTGTAGGTAGCATCATTAATGGCATCCTTGTTCGGCAAAAGTTCGTCTTCAAGCCACTCATGGTGTGTGCTGGTCGCCTCTCTAATCGGGTCACCTAAAGCATCCAGCAAAGGTGTCTCATAAGGCGAAATTATCCCTATCAAATCCGATACATCCTCCGCCACCTCCGGCAGAGTCGTTCCTGCTGAATAAGTTGCTTTTCCTGTAAAAGCCATCTCTTTCTTCTCCTTATTACTTATGCTTAATCTCTGTCAGTTTCTCTTCTCTCTTTACAATTAAACAAAGCTCCTTCGCAGTCTCAGATACTCTTGCAAATCTGTTCTATTGCCTGTCGTCGCTGCTTTCTTAGCCGCTCTTTCGAGTATTGTCTGGCTGTTTTGCAACCGATCCTTAGCTCCCGCAGTCTTCTTCGCTGCCACAACCGTGTTGGCACCCCTAAACAGATACTGCTTTTCTTTCTTCAACTCCGCAATAACACCATCCAAATCCGCATCATCGCTGCCATCTATTTTGGCTTTGGCAATTAACACAGCCGTTTCTAAATCAACAGCCCCTGCAGCAGCCAATCTCCGAGTTAATTTCTGCTCAACTTGAATATTGCTCAGCTCCTCGGACATTTCCGAAATCTCTGCTTTTGTCTGTGCTAATTCCTTAGCTAAATTTTCAACTTTTCTCTCGGCATCCTGCGCCCTCTTGCGATAGCGGATCGATTCAGACACAGGAACAAGTTTCGAACCGTCGCTGTGCCCTCCTGTGTCCTCTGACACAATTGCCTCTTTGTCGTCAATCTGACTCATTTGGACTTCTGCTCCTCTGCGTATGTTCATAACCTAATTCTCTAAGCACCTGCTCAACTGGAACCCCAAGTTCCTTTTTAATTTGAGCCTCACTTAGCTTTTCCATCGTATTTTCAGGCAGCGGACTGGGAAAAATAACATCGACATCCCTGTCCTCGTAATTGGTCTTGTAAATCTTGACTCGGTCGAGTATATCCAGTACCATCCTGCAAATCTTTTTCAGCCCTTCACCGTATGTAAATCTCTTCCGGTCCGTTTTTGACAGCATTCCCATAAGCGTCAGCCGAAGGGCTACTGCACTCGTGAGGTTGCCAACCTTGTCCCTCAAAACTCCTGCCACAAGTGGTGTTACCCCGCTCGCCTTATCCATCGCTTCCCTAATTTCAGCAATATGCATATCCTCGCTTGGTGTTGACGCATCCCCACCAAACTCTTCAATTGTTGCTTCCGGATTGTCCGTACACCACATCCTGCCCGGCGAAACAGGCCTGTCCTCAAAGCCCTCTATCCCCTTGCCAAGATACATCTTAAAGGACTGCAGCGTAATTCTGCTTGCTCTGTCACTCAATCTCGTATTAAGCTCATCTTGCAAAGGTATCAGCGGCTCAACATCACTTATCCCCTCATAGTAGTATGGCTGAGCAACATTCTGTATATGCACTACAGGCAAAAAGCCCCACGGCATTTCGCCTTCAGCTACAAGTTGCTTATTCTCATATCTTTGCCACGCCGCCGCAGAAATAATCTCCGTCACCGCAATTACCTGCTGATTATCACCGCTTCGTTTGCCCTGCGACAATAGCCTTGCAAGAAATGAGTTTCTCCTGCTGACGGCGTTCCTCTTCTGATAGAAGTGCTGAATATAATATCTGGTCTTTTTGTAGTCGTTCTCTTCAAGAACAGGCAGTGCTCTCGGTGCTTCAATCAGTTCTAAGATGATTGTTCGTGCCGATTGCAGCACTTTTTTAAGTGAGATAGTTTGGGAGGAGGAGGAAATGAGTTGCTCTAAAATCTCATCGCCAGGCCTGACAAGACAATCGACAAAACCGTAAACACCCCCGAGCACCGCCATATCCTGAAAAAACCCAATACCGCCGTTAGCCTCAAACACTGCCTTCAGTATAGATTCAATTTCTGCACGTTTTTGGCTATCCGACGATTTAGATACAAAACTTATCGGCTTGCCGAACAAAAAATCAACCGCCGCATTTATCCGCCATCCGATATCATTCTCTATTACCACTTCTTTTCGTTGTATGTCTCTTACCGCCCTTGCGCCAAAGACACCGCCATTCGCCGAGTGGATAAGTCCTGTTATCCTCGCAGGCAACCCATATTCCTGGGCCTGAACGTAGCACCGTCCCGATTCGTTCACTTTCCTGTCGGAAGTGCCGGAACCGTCAGCCTCTACCATCCTGTTATTGTAATATTCCCATAGTTTTACAAAGTGAGACTGAATATCTGCCGACCGTTCATTAACCAGCCACTCGACGTAATCTTCCTGAAGCTGTGGGTCTTTAAATATGCCAAGGTCAAATCCCATACCTTGCACCCCTCTTTGATTGATTATTGATGATTGACGATTTGCTATTTATCAATTATCGATTATCAATTATCGAATCTCATTCCCGCCTACTGGCGAGGTCTCGCCAAGGGCGGAGCTGCCACTGTTGGAGCTACTTGCGCATTTGATGCGAAAAAAAGACTAACCTGCCCGATACCTTCGAAGCTAAATTATTGCACCAAAAGCACTAAAAAATTTTTCAAATTAGCCAATTTTATTGTCCAGCCACCTGCGCTTTTGATTGAAATGCTCGGCTTTCTTGTCTATGCTGAAAATAATTGCAAAACTGCTTTGCTTCGCAGTGATAGCACGGTGGCGCTGTGGGCAGGATTAAAAGGTTATTTTGAAATCTTTATACCGAGGATTAGTGGGAATTTCCTCTATTCTCGTTTCTCTGATATAGCCGCTAAAGGATTCATTAATATCCCGAATACAATCAGATATAGCTTCAGGATTACCCTGGGCAACCATCTCGACAGTACCATCGAACAAATTACGAACAAAACCGTCTATTCGATAACGCCGGGCTATATCGAGAGCCGTAAATCGAAAGCCGACCCCCTGAACTCGACCGGTGAAAATTATATGTTTGGCAATCTGCTCCATTGCTGCCGCCATCCTAACCTTTACCCCGCCCCTGCACAAGAGGTTGGGCCGGAAAACGAAAAACTTTCAAAATAGGGGCGGGGCGAATATAATCTTGCGTATGACTCAAGACTAAAGACTCAAGAAATGGCAAAAAAAACAAAGAAACAAATAGAAAGAGACGAGCAGATTTACCAGCTTACCACCTTAGTGGCGGGCGATTTCTCGCTCCAGGAAGTCCTCGATAAACTCACCGAAGCTGCAGTAAAGATTACCGGTGTTAAGGCCTGCTCTATCCGGCTGCTGGATGAAGAAGCCGGCGACCTGAAAATGCAAAGCACCTATGGCCTTAGCGAAAAATACCGCAGCAAAGGTGTCGTTTCAAAAGAAGACCCTGTTGTTAAGGCTGCTTTTATGGGCGAAGCTGTCGTATTGGACGATATGCGCGTTGATGACCGTGTAAAATATAAAGAGGCAACAATACAGGAAGGACTTGTCAGCCAGCTCACCGTTGCAATGCGATTCAGAGCAAAAGTCATCGGTGTCCTTCGCCTCTACAGCCCAAAACCGAAGCAATTTTATGAAAATGATATCGGCCTTGCTCGGGCCGTCGCCTCGCAGTGCGCAGTGGCGATAACAAATGCTAAACTCTACTCCAATGCTATCGAGGGACAACGACTCGCAGACCAGATGCGACTCGCTGGCATTATCCAGCGTCGAATGATACCTCAAAAGGCTCCGGTAACGCCGCCGCTGGATATTGCCGCCGCTTATGTCCCCTGCTTTGATGTTAGTGGCGACTTCTACGATTTCTTTCAGATAGACCAAAGATGCATTGCTGTAGCAATCGCTGATGTAATAGGTAAAGGCATTCCCGCTGCAATAATGACGAGCTCCTTTCGAGGCTCTCTGAGGGCTTATGCGGATAGCAAAAACACCATTGAAGAGACGCTCAATAAGCTCAATAAAATGGCCTGCAACGAATGTAGGGATGGCGAGTTTATCTCCTTGCTTTACGCACTAATCGACATTAAAGACCTGACTATAACCTATTGTAACTGTGGTCATGAGCCAGCGCTGTTGATAAGAGACGGACAAATTACCCAATTGGAAAAAGGCGGACTTGTGCTCGGTGTTGAACCGCAGGCTAAATATGAGATTGAAACTTTGAAGCTTAAATTCGGCGACTGCTTGCTGTTCTATACCGATGGACTTATCGATGCTGCTAACTTTAATGGCGAATTCTGGGGAAGACAAAACCTGCTGGATACCGCTAAAAAATTCATTAACGAATCTGCTGAGCTTATGATTAAAAATATCCTCGGATACAGAAGGCGGTTCGTAGGACTCGCTAAACAGCTCGATGATACAAGTATTATTATCGTCAAGATTTAATTGCTTATTTGGCTTTTGAGATGGAGAAACTGATTATCACAATTGACGGCCCTGCCGCAAGCGGCAAAAGCACCACAGCCAGACTCCTCGCTGAAAGGCTCGGAGCAACCTTTCTCGACACCGGTGCAATGTACCGCGCCGTTACCCTCGCTGCAATGCAGGCCGGTGTCGATATGAAAGACGAAGGAAAGCTGCTTGAAATCCTCGATAACAGAAAATTCCAGTTCTCCGCACCCCGCCCCTGCGGCAGGGGCGGGGGTAAAATGGCAGTTCGCATCGACGGTGTCGATGTTACCGACCAGATACGCGAGCCACAGGTTACTGCAAATGCTCACTACATCGCCTCAGCACTGAAGCTGCGGGAAAAATTAGTGCAAATGCAGAGAAAATTTACTGCACGAGAACGCAAAATCGTTACTGAAGGAAGAGACCAGGGAACCGTTGCGTTTCCAAATGCCGATATTAAATTTTATCTGACCGCAGATGCAGCCGAAAGGGCAAGAAGAAGAAAAAATGAATTACAGACTAAAGGGGAAAGCGAAAGTCTTGAGGAAATACAAAGAGCTATCGAAGAAAGGGATAAATCCGATGAAAACAGAACAACCGGACCGTTAAGGCCGGCAGATGACGCCATCATCCTCGATACCACTAACCTGACCATCGAAGAGGTAGTGGAAAAACTGGCAGATTATATTGATAATCGATAATTGACAAATGGCAAATAATCAATCATCAATAATCAATCACCAATCAAAAATGAGATGGTTTCGCTTCGCACGCTGGCTGTGCAAAGTTTTCTGTAAATCGTTTTTTCAAATACGAGTCGAAGGCAGCAAAAATGTCCCCGAACAAGGGGCGCTTGTTCTAATCTGTAACCATCAAAGCTATCTTGACCCGGTGCTTTGCGGAATTTTTTTGAAAAGACCTCTGTATTTTCTCGCCCGTGATACACTTTTTGCTAATCCGCTTTTTGGCAGACTGCTCGCCTCGGTAAATACAATACCGGTCAAAAGAGGAAAAGCAGATTTTGACGCAATTAGGAAAGTCATCGGCAAACTTAAAGCCGGCTACGGCCTCTGCCTTTTCCCAGAGGGAACGCGGACAACCGACGGAAAAATCGCACCATTCAAGCCGGGCTTCGGCCTTTTGTGCAGACGAACCGATGCAGCTATCGTGCCGGTCGTAATCGACGGCGCCTTCGAGTGCTGGGGCAGAGGAAAGAAGTTCTTCACACCGGCCCGCTTCACCGGAGCGATAGCGAGGCGAGGTGGGAAAATCACTATCTGCTACGGCAGGTACATATCAGCCGAAAGAATAAAAAAAATGTCAGATAAAGAACTGGCGGGATACCTGACCGAGATACTACGGCGGATGCAAGGCGATAGCCGAATAAAACAGGGGAAAAAACCTTACGAGTATTGAGAATGGCAATAATACAAAAAACATTTCAGGAACAAGTTATGGAATAATATTTATGTTGGTTTTTTGTATCCTATTTAACCCTAAAAAAGTGGTGATTTTAAAATACTAATTAACTGATTATGAAGGCTATAGTTGCGGAAAAGTGCGGGTTTTGTCCGGGCGTCAGAAATGCCATCAGGGAAGCTGAGAGGGTACTGGCCCGAGAAAAGAACGTCTATAGCCTCGGACCAATCATCCATAACAAAGATGTGGTAGAAAAATTAGCAAAAATGGGGCTGAAAACCGTCGAAAAGGCAGACCAGATACCCTGCAAGACACAAGACGCAAGACGCAAAGCAAGGGCGACCGTGATTATCCGCTCACACGGACTTGCTCCAAAACAAAAAGAAAAGCTTGAGAAAAAAAGGCTCAATATCGTTGATGCTACCTGCGTCCTAGTCAAACGTGTCCAGAAAATAGCCAAAGACCTCGAAAAACAGGGGTATAAAGTTGTTGTTATCGGCGATAAAGAGCACCCCGAAATCCAGGCCGTCGTCGGCTGTGCTAAAAACGTCGTCGTCGCCGCTGATAAGGCAGATTTGCATAAGCTGCCTAAAAATGGTAAGTTAGGCATAGTCTGCCAGACTACCCAAAGCCCCGAACACTTTGCCAAAATGCTCGGCAATATAGCAAAAATGGGATTCGAGACCGGCAAAGTCAGCGAATTGAAAGTCATCAACACCCTTTGTACCGAAGCCATAAAAAGACAGCAATCTGCCGTCAAATTGTGCAAAAAAGTCGATATAATGTTCGTCTTAGGCAGCCTCGAAAGCGCAAATACGAGAAAATTAGCTGAACTTTGCAAAAAATATAATAAACGAACGTTTCACTTGCAAAACTGGAGTGAATTTGATAGAAAGGCCTGCTCGGCCAAAAAGACGGCGAGGCCGCTGACGGCCGGCGTTACCGCAGGCGCCTCGACGCCCGAATGGATAATAAAAGAATTTGTCGAAAATCTGAAAAAAATTCGTTAGTTCATTGTTGGCAGTTCGCAGCTCGTCGATGAACAATGAACTATAAGCTATTTACTGTTTAGGAACCTAAATTTATGGTGGATAGAAACATTATCAACAAGTTAGGCTTGTCACAGGAAACAATCGACCAGCAGGTCAATGAATTGTTCGGAAACAATGAAAATGAATTTCTCGAAGAAGTCCTGAAAACAAAAGTCGATTCCCGACTGCCCGGAACTATCCTCAAAGGCACAATTGTATCTCAAATAGGAAATGACGTTATCGTGGAAGTAGGACTCAAAAGCGAAGGAATCGTCGATGCCAGCGAATTCGACAGCCCGGATGAAATTTCACCCGGGGAAAAAATCGACGTCCTTCTTGAAGATACTGATTCAGAAAGCGGACTAATCCTGCTCAGTAAACGAAAAGCAGACCGAATCAGAGGCTGGGAAAACATTATAAACACAAAAACCGAAGGTGATGATGTTACAGGTAAGGTCATTAGACGAATAAAGGGCGGCCTGCTCGTCGATATCGGTGTGCCGGTGTTCCTGCCCGCTTCACAGGTCGATATCAGAAAACCGGGTGATATTAGCAGGTTTATCGGAAAAAATATCGAGTGCAAAATCCTCAAAATTGATGTTGAAGGACGAAACATCGTCGTATCAAGACGAAAAATTATCGAAGAAAAAAGGCAATCCAGCAAAGAAAAAATACTCGCTGAAATCGACATCGGACAATTAAGAAAGGGTATCGTGAAAAACATCGCTGACTTCGGTGTCTTTGTTGACCTCGGCGGACTCGACGGACTGCTCCACATCTCAGACCTCAGCTGGGGAAGAATCTCACATCCCTCCGAAGTGGTTCAGCTCGACCAGGAAATCGAATGCGTTGTTATCGGCGTTGATAAAGAAAATGAAAAAATCTCACTCGGCTTCAAGCAGAAAACCCAGAGCCCCTGGGAAAATGTCAATGTAAAATATCCCATAGGACAAAAAGTAAAGGGAAGGGTCGTCAACGTAATGAACTACGGAGCCTTTATCAGACTCGACGATGGTATCGAAGGATTGCTGCATATTAGCGAAATGAGCTGGACTAAAAGGCTCGCCCATCCCAGCGAATTGCTCAAAATCGGTGATGATATCGAAGTAGCTGTATTGAACGTTAACAAAGAAAAACAGGAAATTTCCCTCGGGCTAAAACAGACCGAAACCAACCCTTGGTCCGTCGCCGCACAAAAGTACCCCACCGGAACGATTGTCCAAACCACCGTAAGGGGTCTGACAAATTTCGGGGCATTCGTCGAAATCGAAAAGGGAATAGACGGAATGATACACATCTCGGATTTAAGCTGGACAAAAAAATACTCCCATCCCAGTGAAATGCTCAATATAGGACAACAAATAAAGTGCGTCGTACTCGACGTCAACGAGGAAAAACAGAGAGTATCGCTCGGAATAAAACAAATGACCGAGGACCCTTGGACCCGCGCAATTCCCGAAAAATATATACCAGGACAAATTATTAAAGGAACCGTAACAAAGCTTACCAATTTCGGCGCTTTTGTTGAGCTCGAACCGGATTTGGAAGGTTTGTTACACATCTCTGAGCTTGCCGACCACAAAATTGAAAAGCCCCAGGATGTTGTTAACGTGGGCGAAGAAATTGAAGTTAAGATTCTAAGGGTTGACACTGAAGCACGTAAAATCGGTTTGAGCCTACGAAGGGTCCGATGGGCTGCCGAAGAGCAAACATCTGAGTTGACTAAAGAGCATACACCAACATCTGTTCAAACTGCTACCTCTGACGCCAACGCAAACCAGATTGAAAAACCACAAAAAAAAGAGGCAAAACTAAAAAATAACGCAGAGGCAGCTCAACAGGCTCAAGCCAAGCAAACTCAAGAAACTGTCGATGCTCCTGCACAGACCAGCGACAATGATAACGCAAAGGACAAGGCCGATAATTAAAGCTTATAAGCCGATATTTACCCCGTATATTTAACCGGCTAAACTCGCGGGTGTATTTGACCGATACCCAAAAAAGATTTATTCTTTGCAAACTTAGTACCAAATTTGCCCTTATAGCTGAAGTTAAAAGACTTCTTTAGCCCGGGCAGGAGTGAGCCATAGCTTTCGATATTACCATAAAAGAATACCTTAAAGAAATCGACGAGGCTTCTTTGCTCACAGTCGAACAGGAGCGGGCCTTAGGCAAATTAGTCGTTGAAGAAAATGACCCACAGGCCAGAGAACAATTAGTAAGGAGCAACCTGCGACTGGTCGTTAACATCGCAAAGAAGTATACAGGCCGAGGGATGAGTCTCGGAGACCTCATTGAGGAAGGAAATCTCGGACTTATAAGAGCCGTCGATTACTTTGACCCCGACCACGGAACTCGATTTAGCACCTATGCTGCATGGTGGATAAAGCAGAGTATAAAGCGGGCGCTGCTGGCTAACGTTCAGCCGGTACACATCCCCACCTATATGGTCTCGCTGATGAATCAGTGGCGACATACTATGACGGAACTCGAAAGTAAACTCGGAAGGTCGCTGGATGTCGAAGAGATGGCTCACATAATGCACTTGCCACTCAGAAAAGCAAAAATTATTCATCAAATTGTCAAAATCCTTAGCTCCGTTAAGGATACTTCCGGCACCGATGACACAGACGACAATCAAATCATCGAAGATAGCTTGCAGGACCAACACACTTCTAAACCGGAGGATGAACTGGTCGCAGACGAAGAATGCAAAAAGGTCTTAAGGTTACTCGACGAAATCGAGCCCAGAGAAGCCAATGTATTGAGGCTGCATTATGGATTGGATGGTCGCAAGCCGATGACTCTAAAACAAATAGGTCAAAAGCTGGGCCTGACAAGAGAGAGAATCAGGCAAATCCAACGCTCCGCTCTTACAAAGCTTTACGAATATATGAACGAAGAACACCACCAAACAATAAAAAATACATGAAATCCAAATCAATTCACCTTGAAAGCTACATCCGAAACATACCTGATTGGCCAAAAAAGGGGATTCTGTTCCGCGATATTACGCCTTTATTAGCTGACCCAAAAGCATTTACAGAAGCGATAAACGCCCTGTGTGCCGGCTTCAATGAATCAGCCGTCAAATATGTCGCTGCTGTTGAGGCAAGAGGCTTCATATTTGGTGCAGCCGTCGCAAAAAAACTCAACGCAGGCTTCGTGCCCATAAGAAAGAAAGGTAAACTGCCCTTCAAAACAGAAAGCATCACTTATGATTTGGAATATGGCACCGACACTTTAGAAGTGCACAGCGACGCAGTTGAAAAAGGCTCAAAGGTTTTAATGGTCGATGATTTATTGGCGACGGGGGGAACAATGGCTGCCGCCTGCAAACTCATCGAAAAAATAGGCGGACAAATCGTCGCAATATCTTTCCTTATCGAGCTTACCGAATTGAAAGGCCGAGACAAACTGAAAGAGTATAACATCAACGCCGTTATATCTTATTAGTTGCTCGCTAACTATACAAACAGCGACAAATTTACTCAAAAACTCTAACAAAAAGACACTCTTGAATGTGTCATTCCTGCGGAAGCAGGAATCCAGACCATCATAAATAAGCAAAAGCTCATTATGCTATATGCTCTAAAAACAAAGGTAGAAGGTATAAATCTCAATAAAAGATAAAAAAGATAAAGGGTTCACAAACGACCTGAACCCTTTATCTCAGGGAGGGAGGGTTACCCATATGCACGTTTATTTTTTGGATAACCTGTATATATGTAAGATTTCAAAGCCTTTCGGTAAATCAACTTATCTTTTTCGTCCTCTAAGTAAAACCAAAGCGCCAAAACCAAACAGCGATATCGTCGCCGGCTCAGGAACCGGATTCTGCGTCAACGTAAGCTCATAGGCCCCAGCAGTACCAATAACAATATCAAACTGAAGCTGAACTAGGTGCCCATCTAGAACTGGGTCATCCCCGGATAACTCGATGGTTGTTGCATCCGGATATGCCACCGTTTGAAACTTCGAGCCTGCAGCACCAGCGCTGTCTTCGACAAAGCTGGACTCGCCCCCTATGTCATACAGCGTCAGCGTATACTCCGTCCAGGTAATATCAGTGTTGTTCGTTATCTTTTTTATAACAGTAAACGTTGTTAAGTCTGAGTCGGTTTCAAAGCTCAGTTCGCCCACATCGGGGCCAAGCTCATCAAAAGTCTCAACGATTGTTAACTCTACCAAGCCGTAATTAAAGCTCCACTCGTGCCTGTACATGTGAGGGTCGCTGGGAAAGTTGCAGTCAAAACTTCCATTAACAAGGCCCGAGTGGGCAACGTTACTGAAGCCTGTGATTATCACCACCACAAAAACAATCGCATTCCGTTTCACCCGTCCTCTCCTACTTAAAGCCTCTTCTCTCCCTAAACTTCGCTGGGCTAAGACACAAATAATATTTACTAAGAACTCTATTTGATTACTATATAGGATTAACTCCTATCTGTCAAGGCTTTTTATAGATACTCCCTCCAGAAAAATCGACCATTTAATCCCTATCGCTTCATAACCACAGTAATAACAAATTCTTGCGCAGACTAAAAAAAACAATTTTTTGAAAAAATCCGATAAAAACTTGATTTTCTGTTCTGGTACTACTGTCTTGTTTTCTTCGCAACCGCTACCCGGTCATTGTTGTGAAAGCCTTTTTCGATTTTTATTTCGACAAAAACCCCGGCTTGTTCGAGTAATCCTCTCACGGCCTGTCCCTGACTGCAGCCAATCTCCAGCATCAATGCCGCATCAGCCTTTAGAAAGGCTTCTACCTTCTCAACAATCCTGCGATAAATATCAAGACCATCAGCTCCCGCGAATAATGCTGACTTTGGCTCATAATCCTTTATCTTCTTGTCAAGATTTTCAAACTCAGATGCGCTTACATAAGGTGGATTGCAGACAATTAAGTCGAACTTTCTCACGTCCAACTGTTGGACAAGAGGCTCGAATAAATCACCACATAAAAGTCTGATTCGCTCTCCGAGCTTGTGTTTCTCGATGTTTTTGGCAGCAACGCCTAAGGCAGCATCACAGATGTCCGTCGCGACTATCCGGCAGTCGGGATAATTTCGAGCAATCGCCACAGCAACACACCCACAGCCGGTGCACAAATCGCAAACAAACTGCCTGCCGGAACGACTCCGTAGAAATTCAATGGCTCTTTCAACAAGCAACTCCGTCTCCGGACGAGGTATCATACAATCGGAATTTACCTCCAGCTCCAAAGAATAAAATTCAGTCCTGCTCGTCAAGTATTGTATCGGTTCATTCTGACACGCCCGTTTCACCAAATCATGCAATCTGTCTAATCGTTCTTTGTTGACAGGCTTATCAAATTGCGTATACAATTCAATCCGCTTCAGTGAAAGAACATAACTGAGCAAAAGTTCCGCACTCAGCCGCGGTGAATCAATCCCCTTTTCGGCAAAGTGCTCCGTAATCCAATTTAACAGCTTCTGTATCGTCCATGTCTCCATAATTATGATTACATCATAAAAAACCCCGCCTTTAATACGGGGTTAAGTTCTGTATGTAAGCTCGGTCCGAAGCTCAACGTTCAAAGAACGGGAAGAGCTGTTTCAGCTCCTCAGCCAAAGGCTGCCGGCCATATTCGCAAACCTCGAATGCTTCCGCATAGCGCACCTTTTTGCCTTTTTCGGCGCCGTAAAGCTCAATTAATTTTTCCCGATACTTATTGGCGGTCAACTCGTCCCTTCGGCCAAAGCGCTCCTGAATCTCCTGCTTTCGCTTCTGGCGCGCCGACGCCTCTTTCGGGACGGGCACTATCTTTTCAAAATTACCAGTAGTCCATAACGACTCAACCTGTGATTCCATCGTCCAAAGGGCATCGGTCTTTTTCTCGAATACCTCATCAGTTGCAACCACTACGTCCGGCTCAAACGGATTCGGCTTTTGAAAATTATCTGAAAGATACAAAAATACAGGGTTCTTTGACAGTTGCTGAACATCAGGACAAAAATGAGCAACTGTAACCATAAACGCCGCATCCTGCATCAGAACCCCCGTATATCGATGGTCCGGATGGTAATCATTAGGCCGATGTCCCATCACGATATCCGCCTTCCATTGCCGAATGAGTCGAACCAGCGCCTTGCGATTTTCAAGCGTCGGCATAAGCTCACCATCGTGATTATCGAGCACCACCGACTCATCGATCCCCAGGATTTTTGCCGCTTCCTTAACCTCCTTTGCTCGTCTGCGGGCTAACGGCCCACCTGCTATCTCAGCATGACCGATATCACCGTTTGTCGTTGATACAAACTTAACGTGATGTCCCTGCGCCGCCCACATCGCCGCAACACCGCCGGCCCTGCCCTCGCAGTCGTCCGGATGTGCCCCAAACACAATAATCCGAAGCTTGCCATCATTTTCTTCGCCGACTACAGCTCCAGCCGCCAACACAACAATCAAAACCCCCATCCAGAACCTTAAAATATAATTTCGCCACTTCATAACTAACCTCCTGAATTATACATACCGACTATGCTTCATCTAATCCGGGTCTCACAAAACTCCTTGCACCCGGGAACGCTGCCTCAACCTGTCGCAGCAGTCTCTTCAGATTTACAAGCAAGTCGAGAATTGGATGTTCCTGGTCCGGGAACTGATTTAGCAACCCTCCCCATGCTGCAATGGAACGCTCAATGCCTATGATGGCAACCTTCGCAGAGCCGTTTGCGTCCTGAGGAGCGTATTCAAGGTATTCAAGCTCGCCGCGTATCATACCGCTTGCTGCGCGACAAAGCTTGATGTATATCTGGTGCTGGTACCAGCGGACTATTTCAAGGCAGTCCTGAATTTTCAACGCGTCCTTGTCGGGTCGAACGCTGGGGATTCGGGCCACAGCGAGGGCCTGCAATTCGTCGGCTTTGCCTTCGAGTAATCCTTTGTTTGAGTCTAACCAGCTATCTACTTTTTTTGCGTATGCAAAAGCAACTTTGGTGTATGGCTGTCCTTTAACTATTTTGTGCACCTGCTCCTCCTGTTTTGCGGTTTCTTCAAGGTCTATAGAGTCAAGGTCGATACCCATTTCTTCTGCCGTCTCTTTGACCATCTCCAGCGTTGCCTTAAATATGCCGTGCAGCTTGTTCCAAAAGGCCTTGTTGCTGATGTCCTGCGATTGCGGATTATCAAACTCATCTTCGCTCAACGCATAAGTCATACACCGCGAAGTAAACGCACATCTCTCGCACCAGCGGTCGCAGTAATTATAAACGCCCGGGATAAATTGCGGATTTCCAGCAAGTTTTTTAAGACGCTCTTTGTCCATCGTCTCTTGAAATTCCCTGTGTCTAAATATAAACTCTATCCATCAATCTCGGAAAAGCGATGCACTGCCGGATATGTCTTTCGCTGGTAATCCATGCGACTGTCCTCTCAACCCCAAGGCCAAATCCCCCGTGTGGCACCGACCCGTATTTTCGCAAATCCAAATACCACTCGTAGTTCTCGATATTCAGGCCAA
>Ga0111206_118_pt1 | contig 28760 bp, 28 predicted proteins | sample DeeMarSWOR152_54_FD_80376 | JGI IMG/M metagenome (GOLD analysis project Ga0111206, IMG submission 80376) | Coxiella sp. DG_40 | reverse complement strand
GTAAAAGTACCAAAAATATGGAGTAGAAAAGCAAATCTGTAACTTATTTCGACAAGAAATTCCTTTTTTACGAAGGCAAATACTTTTCGCAAGAACATTATTCAGGTCCCTTTAACATTTCCGTTAGTCAGCTCAGCAAAGATTTCGTAGAGAGAATCGCCGGAAGAACGGCTGTGTCTTCTCAATTCCTCTAATGTCCCACAGCTTTTGATATTACCCTTATCCATTATTGCTATTCGATTAGAGATGCTCTCTGCTTCAGGTATCTGATGAGTTGCAAAAAAGACCGTTTTTCTCTCTTTAGCAACAAGCTCATCTTTAATGAAGGTTCTTAAATTCTGGGCCATATTGGGGTCTAAACTCTTGGTGGGTTCATCGATTAACAGAACCGACGGGTCGTTAAGCAGACCTCTTGTAACAGCCATCATCTGTTTTATTCCGGTAGAATATTCCTGAAACCTCTTGTCGAGGTGTTCAGCAATATTTAAGAGTTCTGCTAATTCGCTTATTCTCGTTTTAGCCAGTTGAGAAGGTATGTTATAAAAGCTGGCGAAAAATTGCAGGTTTTGTCTACCTGTCAGTCTCCAGTAAAAACTGCGTTCCTCACCGGTGACCAGGCCGATTTGGGATTTGGCAAGCTCTTCATGGTATTTTAAGTTATAGCCGGCTATTTTGACATCTCCCTTATCCGGCACAATAAGAGAGCATAGTATTTTTATCAAAGTAGTCTTTCCCGCACCGTTCGGGCCTAATAGAGCGAAACATTCTCCTTCTTTTGCTTCAAGGTTGACATTACGCAGGGCGACAGTAACCTTCTTTTTCTGCCAGGGAAGTCTGGACGTGGCAAAACTCTTGCTTACATTTATAACTTCTATAACATTGAGCATCTGGTTTTTGTCCGCTTCGCCTTTGTTAGTTTACTCAAATCGGCCAGTTTTTCACGTAGCTACCAATAATAATCTACCTAACTGATGAAACGACAGCAACATAACTGTATGTCGTCAGCAGCAAAGAGACAAATATAGCCTTCGATTAGGAGACGACCTCAACTCCTATTACCATGATTTTACTGTTGTAGTACTTTCTTTCAAGAATAGTTTTAGCCTTCGGTTCTGCTTTCCTTTTGAGAATCTCATCACGCCTGCTAAAATAAACATCATCCGGCGTGGCATTACCAATAACCTGTGCCAATTTTACTGACGGGAAACATTAGGCATTCGGTTTATGTCCATTTTACCATTGTTAGCTCATTCACACTGGCCGTTTTCTTAGGTAACGACCGATAACTATCTAACTGTTGTATTATGAACGATATGAGAAATTTAGGTCTTATTTCGACCATGTAAAATGACGCTAATTTTGAGATACGATCGTAACCTCTTGTCTGTGAACGCCTTAAGACAAAAATCACCTTAAAGTCAGTCGGTTTGATCTATTAGAAAAACTATAGCCCGTCACATTCCCCAAGTCTTTGCCTTTTCTCGTTTTCGAAAAAAGAAGAAAAACTTGCCAAAATTCTCATATATATGCATCTTAAAGTCGATACTGAACCTACAGTAAATACTCTAAAAACAACATTGTTTAAGACGAACTATTAATTAATCATGCTGAGGGTAATATTGATACGGAGAAGATTGTGATTTCTACGAAAGAAATTGTAGAAAAATATGGCATCCCATATTCTACAGTTAATCATTATACAATTATCGGGCTATTAACTGTTGAAGCTAGAAGGAGAAACATGAGGTTGTACGATGAGACAGAGGTCGAAGAAAAATTGACAAGGATAATGAAACTCAGAGACAAAGGTTATCCGCTACATCTGATTCAAAAAGAGTTGCATAAAACCTAAGGGGGGCCAGAGGAAATATGTATGAGGGATATTTGTATTTTAGAAAGAAAGCATTTCAGAATATGCTCGATCCCCACTGTTTCTATGAATCGTCCAAGCATAAAGATGCTTCATACAATTGATGATGCCCATATCACGAAGAGTAAATGTATACTTGAACGACCGCGACCTTTACTAAACTTTCGAAGAAGAGATAAGTTTTTATTAGCGCTGTTTCTGTACAGCCAGCTATGATTAAATCGGGAAAAAGGAATTGAGCAAAATGATTACAGAAAAAACCGCTTTAGAAACCTTTAGTCGGCAAGATACACACAATTATGTGCGCCATCAGCTTCATGCAACTACCAGGAGGAGGAATTCTATCTTCAACAAGATTAGAACAAAATCTCTAATGGGGGCTATCTTTCTTATATTTCTGAACAGCACCTCATGTACCGTTGATGGTCCTAAGGTACAAACAAAGGATATATATATCCCGCAGGCTCAAGAAGAAATAGAAGAGAAAACGCAAACAACAGCTTCCAAAGCAGAAAAAAACTCTGAAATTCTTGAACACCGTATTGGTGAAGCTGATGTGTTGGGTATACATGTCTGGCAAAAAGTCATACGGTCAGATAAACGGTTAGCAGTAGTTCATCGAACACAGGCTAAGAAAATTCGCAATTATTTAGGTCAGGAAGAAAAAGGAGAACTTTCATTGTCAGAATCACTACCTCGCTCTTTAGAATACTCCATTGACGTGGGTGATGTGCTGCATATAGAGGTTTGGCAAAAAGTAATGAAGTTAATACCAGCAACTTCTCCAGCATTAGTCCAGAAACAAGAGATAGAAACCCTCGAGATTTCAGAATATACTATTGACGAGGGAGATGTGCTGTATATAGACATCTGGGGAGAGGAAAGCCTAAAACATGAAGTAATTGTCCGACCTGACGGCAAAGTATCTTTCCCTTTAGCCGGGGATATTTTCACAAGGGGCTTAACCCTTAACCAGCTGAAAGAGGAACTTACCCAGAGACTTAAAGAATATGTTAAATACCCTGAGGTTATTATTTCTCTAAAGAAAGCGAGAGCTAAGAAAGTCGCCGCTTTGGAGAAAACTTTAAACCATGAGATAATTGTTCGACCTGATGGAAAAATATCTTACCCTCTAGCCGGAGATATTCTCGCAGTAGGCTTGACCTTAAACCAACTCAAAGAAGAACTCACCCAAAGACTTAAAGAATATATTAACTACCCCGTGGTTTCTATCTTACTAAAAGAATCAAGTGGTGAGAAAGTTATTGCTTTAGAGGAAACTTTAAATCAGGAAGTAATTGTTCGACCCGATGGAAAGATATCTATCCCATTGGCCGGAGAAGTTTTTGCAGTAGGCTTGACCTTTAACCAATTGAAAGAGGAACTTACCCAAAGACTTGAAGAACATATTTACTACCCCGTAGTTACTATCTCTCTAAAAAATTTGGGAGGTAGAAAGGTTATTGTTTTAGGGGAAGTAAGACATCCTGGAGTTTATTCTGTTACAGGGAAAAACACTATACTGGAGGCGATTGGTCTGGCAAATGGTTTAACACCGGACGCTGTCGCTTCCAGTACGATACTCATCAATGGAGGATTGCATAATCCCAAGGGAAGAAAACTTGACCTGACTCGTGCCCTTAAAAAAGCTGATATGAGCCAAAACATCGTGTTACATGCTGAGGACATTATTTATATTCCCAGAACATCTATCGCTAGCGTGAGCCATGTTTTATCTCAGATTCTTGGGCCTATATCTCAGGGTGTCTATACCTCTAGAACACTTCACAGTTGGTAAGGACAGTTATAAAAAGGACAGAATTTTGCCACAATATGAGTTGAATATAAGAGATTTCTTAAGAATTTTCCGCAAGAGAAAATTTCTCATAGTGACATGTTTCCTTGCTGTGATCACAAGTACCGCGGTCTATCTGTATATGCAAGCGCCGGTATATGGAACCTCCACAACAGTTAAGATACTGGAACGGCAGAGTATAGCCGGCCTGCTTACGGAATGGATTGTTTATAGCCCGGCAGACATAATGGAATCACAGACTAAGATAGTAAAAGGGTTTCCAATCATAAAAAAGGTAGCCCTGCGTCTCGGTTTGATTGATGACAGCACCCCTATTTCAAACATTCACAGCGTGGTAGCAAATCTGCAAGGCAAAATAACTACTGAAACGATTAAGCAGACAAACATTATTAGAATTACTGCCTCTGCAAGCAGTGCAAAAGAGGCCATGGATTTAGCTAATACAGTTGCGCACGTCTACGTAGAAGAAAATTTATTGGAGAAGAGAAAGCAAGCCAGCAACGCACGCAACTTCATTAAAGAACAATTGTCTCAACTGGAAGAAAGATTAGAAGAGGCGGAAGAACATCTGAGGGAATTCAGTGGTAGAACATGGGATATTAGATTATCTGATCCACTTCATAAAAAATTAGCAGATACAGAGTTTGAACTGGCTGCTTTGTTGCAGAAATACACTGATAAGCATCCTCAGGTAATGCAACTTAAAGAGCAAATTAAAGATTTAGAGGCAAAACTGAACAATTTCTCCGAGCAAGAACTGGAATATACAAGATTTGCTCGCGAGGTCGAGGTCAACAAAAAGCTCTATAGTATGCTTAAGGAGAAACTCGAAGAAGCGCGTATTACCGAAGCCCAGAAGGTAGGTGATGTTTCTATAGTTGACCCGGCGGTTATGCCCCGTTCACCTGTATCTCCGCAGATACAAACGAGCGTGCTTATAGGTGGAATGGCAGGACTGATATTGGGCATCGTCCTTGCTTTCCTGTTTGAAACTTTAGATACATCTATCGGAACCATAGAAGATGTGGAAAATTCAGTAAAATTACCTGTTCTGGGAGTTATACCTTCTATCCCAAGCTACCCTAAACAAGGAAAGGGTATTTTTACAAAGCTTAAGAGAAAAATCTTACACACCAGAAAAACCGATGCTCAAGATGCTTATGTACGTTTGATCGTTCATCATAAACCCAAGTCTCCCATGGCTGAGGCTTATCGTAATCTCCGCACGAATCTTAAATTTAATCAGTCCCGGAAGGTTTTTCTTATTAGCAGCGCAGGACCCCGCGAAGGCAAGACCACGATTTTGACAAATTTAGGTTTAGCAGTAGCACAAAAGGGCGCAAAGACACTGTTAGTCTCTTCCGACCTTAGACGCCCTGCCCTGGCTAAGACTTTGGGTATGAAAAAAGAACCCGGGCTAAATGAAGTTATAACAGGGACAGCAAAATTAGAAGATGCACTCAGGAGCATCTCAGATATTATGCTGGGAGATATGGAACTCAGTGAGATAATGAAAACGCCGGGTATAGAAAACATATGGATTCTTCCGAGTGGGCATGTGCCTCCTAATCCCGCAGAAGTCTTAGAAAGCAAAGAACTACCAAAATTAATTGAGGAGCTTAAGAAGAGATTCGATGTTATCTTCTTTGATTCCCCTCCTGCTCTCCTGGTAACCGATGCCGGTCTATTAGCTTCTAAAGTGGATGGTGTTGTCTTATGTTATGAAATTGGTAAAATCGCCAGAGACGCCCTTTTGCGAGCTAAAATTCAGTTAGAGTCGGCAGGCGCTAAAATCTCAGGAGTGGTTCTAAACCACATTGCTCCTCAAACCGAGGCAATGACACCTTACCCTTATTATTACAGATATAAGTATAAATATTATGTACAAGATGTCAATCAAGCTGAAAGGGTAAAGGTCAAATAAAGTAGAAATAAAAATAATTACAGGGGAGAAACTTGAGTATCTACAGCCCAATTCAAAATTGGGCCAGATAAGTTCCTTTATATTATAGGAGGTTTTAAAATTGCACTTCATTCTCTTCATAATTTTGATCATTGTATTTGTCTGGACGGGATTCCATTTTTTAAGATCTAATAGGCCAAAGACAAAGTTTTTTTCGTTGGCAGCCACCTCTTCGATAGCCCTTTGCACTTTAATACTATTTTCCTATGCCCACAGAAGGTTAGACGCCTTAGTTGTTATTCTGTTATTAATAGCTACCTCTGCCATGTTCGTGTTTTTAACTCGTAAAACAACATAAAGTATTTAGGATTTACAAAAGAAATATATGCTTACAAGAAGTAACCAAACAGGTCCTGCTATTATTATCATTTTTTCAATAAGTTTTGTTGTTATGGTGGGATTATGTGTATTTAAATTGCCCGCCAAAGTTCCCATTATTTTTCTCCTGGCCTTAATCGTATTTACAATTGCATTAATAAAGACTGACATAGCTTTGATTATCTTAATCTTTTCTATGCTTCTCTCACCGGAACTGAAAATAGGGGGAATTACGGGACGCGCTGTTGTCTTGCGAGTGGATGATATACTATTATTAACTGTTTTCTTTGGTTGGTTGGCCAAAATGGCCATAAATAAGGAACTCGGTTTGTTTAAATCTACTGCCCTCAACAAACCTATAATCGCATATGTCTTTATCTGCCTAATAGCTACTGCCTTCGGGGTATTGCAAGGGCATAGTAATCCTAAAGAGAGCGTTTTTTATCTGTTAAAATATTTTGAATATTTTTTACTCTTTTTTATGGCAGTGAATAACATAAAGAGCACGAAACAAATTAAGTTATTCGTATTTTGCATGTTTCTGACCTGCTTTTTAGTTAGTGTCAATGCATGCTGGGTCAGCTTTTCCTCAGGCCAGCGGGCCAGCGCACCTTTTGAAGGACCTGTTGGCGCAGCGAACACCTTTGCTGGATATTTGCTTTTGATGATGGCGTTGATTATTGGACTACTCTTATATTCTTCGCAGAAACAGCGGGTTGTGCTTTTAGGGCTTTTGGCTGTTATAATATGGCCCTTCCTGCAAACAATGTCTCGCGGTGCCTGGTTGGGTTTGCTCCCTGTAATCACGACTTTAATATTATTGACGAAGAAAAGAAAAATGGTTTTGCTGGTCACGGTGGTAATTCTGGCTGTTTTATCACCTATAATATTGCCTGGTGCAGTCCAGGAACGCGCACGATCCACCTTTTTGCCAGGTCGACATTATACTGTGCTTGGCAGACGAATGGCATTTGCTGAATCTGGTGCAATACGTATCGAAGCGTGGAAAGGGTCAATAGAGAAATGGTATAAACGACCTCTTTTGGGTTATGGGGTTCCTGGTTTTGGTGTGGTTGGAGATAGTCAATATGTCAGAGTACTGAGGGAAGTAGGCATAATCGGATTTGTCATATTTACCTGGCTTATGGTTATGATATTTAGAGTGGGGAGAGATACATTTAAGGCTTGCGCCGGCAATAACTTTGCCCAAGGATTAAGCTTAGGATTTGTTGCAGGACTTACCGGCCTTCTGACCCAGGCCTTAACCGCCGAAACTTTCATCATCATACGAATTATGGAACCTTTTTGGTTTTTAACAGCTATAGTAGTGATGTTACCTAGAATTACTGCTTCTCAGAACGAATTAAGTTACACAGAGCAAGCTACCTAAAATAATCTTGGAATGAAATGCCGGTCGGTATTAATAGTATACAAATACCCCAGGAAACTCTTTCTGTTCGTGCGGTTAAGAGTGGCCTTTGGGTATTTTTACTCAGAATAATTCAGCTGCTTTTTCAAACCGTCAAACTTATAATTCTTGCACACCTGCTTGACCCCTACAATTTTGGATTAATGGGTGTTGCACTTCTGACGATGGCTATTTTAGAAACTTTTTCTGCCACGGGTTTTCAGACTGCTTTAATACAAAAAAAGGAAGATATCAAATCCTATCTTGATATCGCGTGGACAGTTTTAGTTTTACGGGGTTTTGTTCTATTTGTACTTCTTTACTTGATTGCTCCTTATGCAGCAATATTCTTTAACGAGCCGAAAGCAGCACCTGTCATCCAGGCCGTCGGTATCTCAGTTATTTTTAAAGCACTTACAAATATCGGCATTATCTATTTTAGAAAGGATTTGCAGTTTAGTAAAGAATTTTTCTATCAACTCATTGGCACGTTAATCGATTTTATCGTGGTAGTTTCAGTTGCATTAACGCTGAGAAATGTATGGGCACTTGTTTTTGGATTTTTAGCGGGGAACTTCGCAAGATTTATCGTAAGCTATTTAATACATCCCTATAGGCCACATATTGCTTTAGATTGTGAAAAACTAAAGGAGCTTTTTGGTTTTGGAAAATGGGTCTTAGGTTCGAGTGTATTGTTATTTTTCGTAATACATGGCGATGATGCCTTTGTAGGGAAATTCTTAGGCGTAACAATGCTTGGTTTTTATCAGGTAGCTTACAAAATTTCGAATATGCCGGCTACCGAAATTACTCATATCATTTCTCAAGTAACTTTCCCGGCTTATTCAAAACGACAAGATAACATTCCAAAATTAAGAGAAGCTTACTTAAAAGTCCTACAGGTAACGGCATTTTTATCTCTTCCTACAGCAGGATTAATTTTTGTCTTGGCTCCGGATTTTACCAAAATATTTTTAGGTGAAAAATGGATGCCGATGGTTCCTGCGATGCAGGTTTTAGCTCTATGGGGAGGTATAAGGTCAATAGGAGCGACAACAGGTCCAGTTTTTCAAGCTACGGGAAAACCAGAAATACTGACTAAGTTGCAACTAATTGTGCTAGTCTTATTAGTAATTTTTATATACCCTCTTTCTATACATTGGGGAATATTTGGGACATCTTTAGCGGTTGTTTTGAGTACGTCATTACCAAATATAGTTGCAGCGTATCTGGTAATTAATACACTGCAGTGCAGAATAAAGGATTTTTGCAAAGAATTATTTTTACCTTTAGCAAATACTATAGTTGTAATTATGTTTATATTTATATTGAGAAGTCATTGGGTTACAGAAGTTAAGATATTAAATTTTTTGCTGACTGTTATCTTAAGTATTCTTGTTTATTTAGGTATATCTTTTTTGTTTCATAAATTTTTTAGATATCATCAAACACTATTTGATCTTGTAATAAAAAAAATCAAAAAATACTAATTAACAAAAACGAGGGAAGCTATGCGGACATCAATAAGGGAGTTTATAAAAATATGTTCTGAAATATTACCTATTTCAGAACCAATTTATGAATTTGGTTCCCTCCAAGTTCCGGGGCAGGAAGAGCTTGCAAACCTTCGGCCTCTTTTTCCAAATAAGAAATATATTGGCGCTGATATACGAGGAGGACAAGGGGTAGATTTAATTCTAAATCTTCACGACATAAATATTCCTTCAGATTCAGCCGGAACTGTTCTCGTTCTTGACACACTTGAGCATGTAGAATTTCCTAGGAAGTCAATTGAAGAAATCCGTAGAATTCTTAAACTAAATGGGATTCTTATAATGACTTCTGTTATGGATTATCCTATACATGATCACCCATACGATTATTGGCGATTTACTCCCGAGGGTTTTACGAGTCTTCTTAAGCCTTTCAATTTCTTATTTGTCGATTCTATCGGTAATCCTAAATTCCCTCATACCATTGTAGGATTAGCTTCCAGGAGTTCGATTTCGGATAGCTGTATGCAAGAATTTATGAAGCAGTTTAAAATTTGGAAACAGTATTGGAAAGAAACCCCTCAACCGATGTCGAAAAAATTAGTGAAACTATTAGTTCCTCCTATACTTATAACCATGTATCAGAAGATTCAAAAGCGTAAAAATGTAAACATAAGAAGAAAAGGCAATAGATATGGCCAATTTTAATCCTTCGTATATTGGTCAAAGGGATGATATTTTGAAGCTAATTCCTGGTAGTGCTAAGAAGGTTTTAGATGTTGGCTGTAGTATAGGAGTTCTCGGCCAGCAAATCAAGCACAAGAACTCTGCCGAAGTTGTAGGTATTGAGGTCAATGCGCAAATGGCCAAAATTGCTGAAAAAAAATTGGACAAAGTAATAATCGGAAACATCCAGAAAATTGACTTGGAAGATTTATTATCACCAGACTACTTTGATTGTATAATTCTTGCAGACATATTGGAACATTTGAAAGACCCCTGGAGCGTCGTGAAAAAATGTGAGAGGTTCCTGAATCAGAATGGCGTCATAATTGCAAGTATCCCAAACACACGGCATTATAATACTATCATTAATCTTGTCTTCAAGGGATATTGGCCTTATCGAGAAAGAGGAATACATGATAAAACTCATCTTAGATTTTTCACTCTCAAAAACATAAAAGAAATGTTCCAGGATGCAGGGTTAAAAATTGTTAAAGTAGAACGAAATTATAGATTTATCGAAGATGAGCAACACCGGTACGACAAATTCGCCAAGTATTTGGGATTGTTCCTGGTTAAGGATTTTATTACTTTTCAATTCTTAATAGTTGCAGAGAAGAAAAAATAAATTATGAAAATTTCAATTTTGACTCCCAATGTGTCCGATAACAATTTGGGAAGAGCCCACATTTTGGCAAAAGTTCTCCAGCGACGTTGGCCGGTGGAAATCATTGGGCCAATGTTTGGAGATGCTCTATGGTATCCGGTGGCGGATGATAAAAGTATCGAATATAAATATATTAAAGCCCGAAATTTTTCGATTAGTTACCGGCAAATGCTTCAACTATCGAAAGAGATAAGCGGCGATGTGATTTATGCAAGTAAGCCATTGATATGCAGTTACGGAGTAGGACTGCTTCATAAATTAATGAAAAAGAAGCCGTTGATTTTGGACATTGATGATTGGGAAACTGGGCTTTCGAAAGAATCTTACAAAAAACTTACCCTGGCTCAAAAGGCTACAAATTTTATTTTCTCACTTAAGAACAAAGCTTCTTACTGGAATATAGTCTTCATGGAAAAGTTAACACCTTTGGCGGATGAAATCACAGTTTCCAATTCTTTTTTGCAGAATAAGTTCGGAGGAACAATTATTCCACATGGAAGAGACACAGATTTGCTTAATCCCGAGCGGTTTGATAAAGCAGCTTTAAGAGAAAATTTCGGAGTAAAGAAACAAAGAGTTATCTCTTATATAGGCACCCCAAGAGCACATAAAGGAATCGAAGATTTAATAGAGGCGGTAAGCAGGATCCGGACCAGCGAGATTTTGTTACTTCTAGTAGGCATCACAAATCAAAGCGAAAATTTATGCTCATTAGCCAGGGAAAAGCTCGGCGCAAAACGAGTTATGTGTTTTGGGGAACAACCAATAACAAAGATTGGAAAATTTTTAGCTATAAGTGATATCGTAGTAGTGCCACAAAGAGATAGCTCGGCTACAAAAGGACAAACACCCGCAAAAATATTCGATGCCATGTCTATGGCTATACCAGTAATTTCTACAGTTACCAACGACATCCCTCAGATATTGGAAGGTTGTGGTCTTATAGTCGAGTCGGGTAACGTAGAAGCTATGGAAGACAAAATAAATCTTCTTCTCGAAAACAAAGACTTAGCATCGGGTTTGGGAAAGAATGCCCGGCAAAAATGTATAGAGAAATATAGCTGGGATGTTATGGAAGAATACTTATTTCCGATAGTTAATCAATATACCAAAAAATGTTAGAAGCAACTTGCAAATAAGGTGAAAAAGATATTCAAGAAATTAGTGTTGACCTTTGGTTATCACCTTGGCATTTTTGAAATAATCAGGATTATTTTTTCAAAAAAGGGATATGTGCCCATACTGCTTTATCATCAAATTCTAGACGAGGTAGAGACTGATAGCGGGCTGTCGTCTTTTTATCTTTTGGGTACTGGAATTTCAAAAAACCATTTTGAAAGACAGATTGGATATTTAAAAAAAAAGTATAATATTGTAGGCTTGAAAGAATATATAGAAAAAAAAGAAAACAAGGAGAATCTGGCTGGCCTTGCTGTTATTACGTTTGATGACGGATTTAAAAACCCGGGACTTAACATATTAAAAAATCAAAATGTCCCAGCAACGATTTTCATAATTGGCGATGCATTTGAAAAGCTTTGCTGGAGCCATCGGTTATGTTTATTGTTAGATTACGCCAAAGTGAAAACTTTCACTATGAATCTAACACCAGGTGAAACAGTATCATTTTCATTAACAAATTCAAAAAAGAAAAAGGAAGCCGTTTTTTCATTAATAAAAATCATGAGAAATGTCACGCAGGATAGAAAGGATAATTTAATTAAAAAAATAGAGCAAGACTTAATGGTCGAGAAAAAATTCCGATTCGCAGACATTTACCTGAACGAAAATGATATAAAGCAATTAGTCAAAACAAATCTGTCGTTTGGTGTACATTCAATGTCTCATACGCGTTTGGATACTTTGGATGCTAAAGATTTAGAAGAAGAAATCGTATGTTCTGAAAAGTTGTTGAAGAAATTAACTCAGAATGAATACATTCCTTTTTCTATCCCTCTGGGATATTATGATGATAGGGTATTAGAAACAATCAGACGGAAAAAGTTTTTATGTAATCTTACCAGCGATGATGGGCTAAATGGCAAAGATCAAGACATTTACAGGTTGAAAAGGATATATGTTAATGCCCACACATTCAGCGAGTTTGTTTTTAAAATTTCCGGCACACGAATAGTGTATCAAAATTGCTTAAAGTACATTTTGAGAATATTAAGGGGAGTGTTTTTATTCCCAAAAACAAAAAATAAGGCCAAAAATGCGGATTAAAGAGTGGCTAAGGTTATTTATTCCTTCTCAAATCCACTGGCTTCCGAGATATTACACTTTTTTTAAGAAGGTGGATTTTAAAAATGAACGTTCAATACTGGATGCCGGATGCGGAGAGGGAATTGTCGTAAAAGAACTGATGGACAGAAAATTAAAAGCCTGCGGCGTCGATATTTCACCTCGTTCAATTGAAAAAGCCCAAAAAAATTACGGCAAAGATTTTTTTTTGACCGCGGATGTATGTCATTTGCCTTTTAAGAACGAAACATTCAGTCTGATATATTCTCTGGATGTTCTGGAAAGCGTTAAAGATATCGGCTGTGCGTTTAGAGAGTTTAATCGTGTGCTTAAACCCGGAGGCAGACTGGTCATTCATGTGGCACAGGTTTATACGAATTCAGCCATGCTGTTTTCTGCGCAACGGGTACTAAGAAAGCTGGTCCCTGCCTTTCTCCGGACGTACAGTTTTTCTGGAAATAAAAGCTGGTTTAATATTACAGATGAGCAAATGAAGGAACATTTCGGGCATGTAAAGATTTACTCACTGGACGAGCTGATGGATATAAGCAGGGAGTTTTTCACAGTTTCCCATTGGGACAGCAACATCAAACTTTTTGCAGCTTTGGCTACAGACATAACTTATGGAATAAAAGGATTTCATTACTTAAGGCCTCTGTTTTTTGGGGTAGCAGTTAGATTAGACTGGTATCTTTTTAAAAAGATGCCTGGTTATGCGTTATTTGTAGAATTTGTAAAAAAATGAAGATATTAAGTATCTCGACTTTGGATATCTGGTCATGGGGTAAAGGCAAAGGCATCCCCTCAGTATTTGCCTCTCAAAAAGGATTTGTGGAGAGAGGCCATGAAGTACATTTTATCTGTCCGCTGAAAAAAAAAGACATGGCACAGAAAGAGAATTACGAAGGCATCCATATATTTAGATTTAAACTTCCCTTTAATTTAAGCACTGTAAAAGCACTTTCTATGCAAAAAAATACAATCTTTAAACATATATGCGTCATAATTTATTATAACTTGGAATGGTTATTTTTCCAGATACTTGGTATATATTGGTTATGGAAGTTTGCTTCTCGTATCAAACCAGATCTTATATATGTGCATAGCCTCACCCCTGCTTTTTTCGCCTGGTTTATCAGTAAGTTATTTAAGACCAGATTAGTTATCCGCATGTATGGGGTGAAAGACTTATACTGGAGATGGGGAGATATTTTCTATAGAATCAAAGAAGCGAGAAATTATGCTGCGTTCAAGATTCCGGCCGATTATTTTATTATTACCAACGATGGAACAAATGGCTACCAGTTGGCTAAAAAACTGGGTGTATGTGAAGATAAAATAAAAAATTGGAGAAATGGAATAGACCATGATTTATATGAACAAGACCCTTCTGCAAAAGAATGTATTTGCAGTTATCTTAAACTCAAGCCTTCCTGTAAAATAATTGCTTCTACGTGCAGGCTTATCTCTTGTTACGGAGTGGATGAACTCCTTCACGCCTTTGCTGATTTACACAAAAAGAATCCTGACACCGTATGTTTAATTGCCGGAAGCGGCCCGGAAAAAAAGAAATTAGAGGAGTTTGTGCAAAAGGTCGGCATTTCTTCGAGAGTCTTCTTTTTAGGAATAGTTGGCCGACAAAGGATAAAAAAAATATTGAACGCTGCTGATATATTTGTGCTTTTATCAAGACATCACAATTGCACCAACACAATGTGGGAAGCAATGACCTGTGGAAAATGCATTATCACTACGGAAACAGAAGCCATTAAAGATATCCTTACATCAAATGTTGACGCTGTTTTGGTTCACCCGGAGGCCTTTGAAAAAATCCCCGGGATATTAGACAGTCTTTTATCCGATGAACAATGCAGGAGAAGATTAGGTGAAAATGCACGCCTGAGAGCAAGACAGGTTCTTGAGCCCTGGCCACAGCGGATAGAAAAAGAGGCTGAATTGTTAGAAGATTTAGTAAAAGAATCGCGATAGATAATGCAGGACAAAGAGAAGATTAACATCCTGTTAACCGGCGATATTATGCTCGGCGGAAATCTGAATAATCCACTTTGTGAAAAGGGATTTGACTTCCCGTTCAAGCCCTTATCTTCTTATTACGCTGTATCGGATATAGTTTTTGGAAATCTTGAGGCCCCGCTTTCGTGTGATGGTGTGCCTCAAAAGAATAAGATTTTGCTGCATCAGAATAGCCGGACTTCTGCAGGTTTAAAAGGCGCCGGATACGATATTTTTTCCATTGCCAATAACCATATCATGGACTACGGAGAAGATGCTTTAATTAAAACTATAGATATTCTTGAAGAGCATGGCCTTGAGCATGTAGGCGCCGGGGCCAATATCTCCCAGGCAACAAAACCAGTAGAATTCCTGAAAAAGGGCGTGAGAATAAATTTTTTGGCCTATGCGAGTTCGACTACCGATGAAAGTAATCCGCTTATAAGTGCAGGAGAACATAATGCCGGTGTTGCACTTTTGGATATCAGAAATATAAAAGAAGACATCAACGCATTACGAAAAAAACACGCCGATATCATAGCAGTCTCTTTGCATTGGGGCCTCGATAAATACCATTATCCCTTGCCTGAACAGATAGGTTGGGCACATGAGATTATTGATGCGGGCGCCAACATAATCATCGGCCATCATTCACATTGCCTCCAGGCGGTGGAGATATACAAAAAAGGGATTATAGCTTATAGTCTCGGAAATTTTGTATTTGGGGATTTCTTGTTGCTCAATGGCAATATGAATAGATGGACAAAAAGAAATAGGGCTACGGCCTTGTTGAGAGTTACAATAGCAAAGGAGGAGGTAATGGATTATGAGATTATTCCTGTCTTTGTAAATGGAAATGGGCAACTACGTGTTCTTAAGGGATTAAAAAGACAAAAGATGCTAAAGAGCATCACTGAGTGGTCGGATGCCGTAAAAGATCCTTTTTATGGAAAGAATTATAGAAAAAGGGTACGGAAAGAAAAAATAAGCATTTTTTTTGAAAAGATTGCATCAAAACTGAGAATCTAACCATGTCATTTATTAGTTATAAACAGTTTGTTAGAAAATTTTATTTTCCGTTGCTTTGTAAGATAAAAAGGGAACAAACGCTTGAGTATCTTGGAAAGCTTGAGCAATCTCAATATCTATCAGGGGAAGAAATAAAAAAGATGCAATGGAGCAGGCTGCAGCGACTCATAACACATGCATATGAAAATACACTGTATTATAAGCGATTATTTAACAATGCAGAATTAAAGCCTGATGATATTAAGACATATGAGGATTTTCTAAACATCCCACTGCTCTCAAAGGAAAATGTTCGAAATCATCAAAAGGAATTCCTGGATAGAACTCATAGGGGTAAGTTTTATAAGACGATAACCAGTGGTTCAGAAGGATTATCGCTGAAGCTTTTTTATGATAGGGATTTCAAAAGTTGGGTATCAGCGGCCCAATGGAGGGCGCGCAGATGGTTTGGCGTGGACATCGGTGATAAAGAAGTTGCTTTTTGGGGCAGGCCGCTTGAATCATCTTTTGAAAGATTAGTCGGTCCGTATAAAGCAAGGATGCGTAATATCATGTTAATATCGCCTTTTGATGTTAGTAAAAAAAGACTTGATGCACATCGGCGAAAAATCAGAGGGTTTAGGCCGGATTATATGTATGGGTATGCATTATCAATATATAAGCTGGCAGAATATATTAAGCAGGCGGGGAAAGAAAAGAAAGACAGTTTTGGTTATAAAGCGATATTTACAACATCCGAAACTTTATTTAAACACCAGGAAAATTTAATTGAAGAAGCGTTTGGCTGCAAGGTTGCCCAGGAATATGGTTGTGCTGAAGCAGGAATCATTGCTCATGAATGTCCGCAGGGGAATATGCATATCACTTCGGAAAATCTTTTAGTTGAATTCTTAAAAGACGGTCAGCCTGCTTTACCTGGAGAGTTTGCAGAGGTAGTGGTAACATCTCTGAATAATTTTTATATGCCGCTGATCCGTTACAAAATAGGAGACATGGGCGCACGGTTAGATCATCAATGCCGGTGCCGACGTGGGCTGCCGATAATGAGATTGGATACGGCCAAAGTTACCAGTACAATTATCACCTCCAAAGGAAAGACCTTTTCAAGCGAATTACTCGATTATATTAATCTTGAATTAATCAAAAAAGGAATAAAAGGAATAAGGCAATTCAGGATTATCCAGATTGCACCGGCTGCATTTGAGGTCGAGATTGTCAAGCAGCAGCCGTTTTTGCCGGAATCAGTAGATTATTTCAGGAAAAAAATGCGAGAATTTTTTGGCATGGATATAAAAATAGATGTTAAATTTGTAGAAAAAATCTCACGGGATAAAAGCGGTAAGATTCATTATTTTATTTCCAGGATAGCGACACAACAATAGCATTATCAGGTAGTCAGCTTAAAAATCCAAATGGAAACTCGGCCTTTAATTTCAATCATTATTCCCAGTCGGGACACTGCATCATCAAGCGGTGTGCAGCAATTATTGGAGGATATCTCAGAACAACATACACAGATGGGTGTAGAGATCTGTCAAATTCAAGCTGTAAGCCCAGCTGGTAAAGCTAGGAATATTGGGGCAGAAAAAGCAAAGGGCGATGTCTTAGTTTTTTTGGATGAAGATATTCGTTTAGGGAATAGATATGTTCTTAGCAGACTGATTGAGACATTGCTAAGCGATAAGAAAATAGGGGTAGTGTCTGCTTCTATAAGGCTCCCTAAAGATACTACAAAATTTGAGCGCTGCTATGCCAAGGAGATTCCACATTGTGAAGCGCCTATAGTCGATAAAATATTGGATGTCTGGGTGGCAACGTCTGCTTGTTGCGCTGCTCGTAAAGATGTATTTTTCGAAGTTGGCAAGTTTAATGAGTATATTCCTCGGGGCCAGGATCCTGAATTCTCCTATCGGTTACGTAGAAACGGCTATCGAACCGTTCTTGTTCCACAAACATGGGCTTATCACCCTGTACCAAAATATTTTAATGAGCTTATCCGATTGCATTTTCGCAATGGCAAAGCAACTGCTTTTGTTGATAAGTATTATCCCGAGCTTAATATAGACCTTGATCCTAAGGGCGGGGTATATCCTTCAGAATATAGGAATAGAGTTTACAGAGGTTTAAGATTTGCAAGGTCTTTTTTTAGTGCGTGTATCAGCGGTAAAATTTTGTTGGTGACGGCTAAGCTAACATACATTCTCGGATATAGTTATGGGATTCTGACAAATACAATTTTAAATATTGCAAGACTGGATAATTAAGAGAAGATAATGCAAAAAACAAAGTGTTTATTATGCAACGAGGAGCATCAGATATTCTGGGAGAAACATGGTTTTTCCTGGAGAAAATGTTCTAAGAATAATTTTATTTATTTATCCCCTCAGCCCGATAAGGAAAAGACAGAAGAGCTCGCCGAAACAAACGTTAGAAAAATTACAATCCAGAGTTATCTAAAGCCAAATTTTGGTAAAGTTTTAATGGCGCAACATACCCTGTTTTTAATAAAACAATTAAAAAAAGACGGATGCCTTTTAGAGATCGGCCCCGGAGGAGGAGAATTTTTGCGGTGTGCAAGAAAGGAGGGATTTAAAACATTTGCTGTTGAAATAAATAAAACTTTGGCAGATTATCTAACACGAACTTTAAATATTAAAGTTGAAAATTGTTCAGCATCTTCGGCCGATTATTTTAAATCACAATCCTTTGATATCATCTATCATAAGGATGTACTCAGCCACTTGCAAAATCCTATTAATTCGTTCAAAACTTTCTATGATAGACTCGATGATGATGGGATTTTAGTCTTTGAGACTGGAAATGTTGGCGAAATAGATAAATTCTGGGTTTCTTTTATAGAGAGCGTATGGGTTTCCGACCATCTATTTTTATTCTCCATAAAGTCCGTAAAAAAATTTTTAGACCTTTCCGGTTTTGAATTAATTAGATACAGGTATTATTCAATAGTGCCTTATCAATTCGTGTCTAAAATTTTTAAAAGGAAGAAAGAAATAATAAATGATTTTGATAGCAGCATTGATGGGAATACACATGTATCTATCGCTCAAAAAATAAAATGGTATGTTGCTTATTTTTTAGTTTATCGCCTGGGGAGGTTTTTGCCGAAAAACTGGCCGGCTACTGTAATATATGTAGCAAGAAAAAAGCGATAGAAAATATAGTATGGAAAATATAAAAGATATTAATCGCCAATTTAGCTGTAATCGGGGATATCCCTTTATCTATTCCAGCATTGCACCTGCTACGTAATAAATTCCCCTCGGTAAAGCTTTATCTTCCGGCTGCTCAACGCAATTATAAATATGCGAAAAGGCCTGACTTTACAGATGAACTTTTTGAATTGGTTACTTGTTAGAATCTTAAAGTCTAAAATTCAAGGGAGAATGCCGCCATGAATCAAACGAAGAGGTCTATTCTGATTGAATATACTTCCAAGTATAAAGAGATATTGCACAGCTTAATTCTCGAACACGTAAAAGACACATCTCCATGCTCCTTTTTGGATAGATTTATCGATAACTTACCTTGGGGAATTCACTTAAAGCACAATTTTATTATGGAGGCAATGAAATTGCCAAAAAAATGAAACATGTTCTCATCATTAACTTAGGAGGAATAGGTGATTTGCTTTTATCCACTCCCGCATTAAAAGCTCTGCGAAATTTATATCCCGAAGCAGAGATTTCCGTATTGGTTCCTGCCGGAGCTTATGAGATTGTAAAAAGTTTATCTTATATAGACAGAGTTTTTACCTTCAATCTTGAGTATGGAAGAATAATTCCTTTTAGCAAAATCTTGAGAAACCTGAAGATTTTATCAATTCTAAGGAAGAAACACTTTAATATAGCAATCAATATGCGCACGCTTGTTTCAAACAGAAGCGCCAAAAAGATGAAAATACTATTGGATATTATCAGGCCCGGAATGAAAGTAGGCAGAGATACCGAAGGCCGAGGATATTTTTTTAATATAAAAATCCCTGAAACCGACATAGGAATCAAGTCCGAAATAGAATACGATATAGAAACGGTAAAGGCCTTAGGTGCAGATATTATTGATAGGACTATAGATTTTGAGATTGACCAAGAAAGTGTAGAGAACGTCGACAAACTGTTAGAAAGGGAATATATTTCTAAAGAAGCCATACTCATAGGTGTTCACCCTGGGGGAAGACCTTCTCGCAGATGGCCTATAGAAAACTTTGTTAAACTTGCAGAGGACGTACATAAAAGAATACCTTGTAAGCTCGTAGCTACTGGTGGAAAGAGTGAAATTAGTTTAATAAAAGAACTTGTGAAAGCTTCACGTGCAGAGATAATAAACCTTGCGGGAATGTTAAGAATTAAAGAATTAGGAGCTTTAATAAAAAGGTGTAACCTTTTTATTTCCAATGATACCTGCCCAATGCATATATCAGCGATTTTAGGTACTCCTTTGGTGGCCATATTCGGACCGGGTGATATCGCTCATTATGACCCTCGCAATATATCAGAGAGAGTGGTTGTTCTTTATGAAAAAGTAGATTGCGCGCCGTGCGCTAAGATGAAATGCCGAACGATGAAATGTTTAAAAAAAATTCATCCCGAAGAAGTAATTGAAGCTGCGTTAGGATTAGTAGGCTATGACAACAACAGAGGTCAAGGTTAAAACAAGAAGAATATTACAGCTCTTTATGGCGCTCATCCTCTTTAGGAATTTCAAGATTTTATCAATTATGTTCAGAATAAAAAGTACTACCAGTCCGATAGAAGCATTTTTTTTGTATGAGTGCGCCCGTGATGGGTATGGTGAAGGAGCAATAGTAGAAATAGGCAGTTTCCATGGTATGTCAACAATTGTGATGGCTACTGGTTCCAAACAAAGACAAAGAGAAAAGGTTTATGCTATAGATCCTCTGTTGGATGTGAATATTCGCAACTGCTTGATGAAAAACATCAAACGAGAAAGAGTAGAGGATTACATAATTCCTTGTCTGATGAAGTCCGAAGAATTCTCTAAAGATTTTAAAAAACCTATCCGGTTGATTTTTATAGATGGCTGTCATGAATACGAAGAGGTCAGAAAGGATATATTGCTTTTCAAAGGTTATCTGATAGATGGTGGAATAATTGCCTTGCACGATGTAAACCTTGAAAGTGTTTGTAAGGCCGTTAATGAGTGCATAGTCAATTCGGACGAATTTATAGTTGAAGGTCGGGTTGGATATATACTTTTTGCCTCAAAAAAAATCTCTAAAAACAAAACTCTTTTCCGCAGGTTTGCCCACCTTAATAAGATAAGAAGCATATCGAAAGCAATACTGGACAAAACGTGGCTAAAGGTGTAAGGATTTTTTATGAAAATAATATTTTTGACAAATTCCTACACACGAACAGCAGTGCCGTACATCAAAAAATTGATAGAGGCCAAAAAGGAGCTTGTAGCAATTGTTTTGCTTAAAACAATCAAGTTGGGAAACAGAGGCATCCGTGGATTTTTTAACAGAATAAAAAAATATGGTTTAAGACATATATTCATCAGGATTAGACAAACGTTAAATTTGCAGTTTAAGTACATAATATTTTCTATGTTAAGAAAGATGAAAGTCGTCACAAGCAATAATTATCATTGTGTGGAGGAATTACAGTTAAATCATCCGCTGAATTCATTTGTTACAGAAGATGTAAATTGTCAGGCATCGGTGAATATACTAAAACAATTGAAACCAGATATAATATTTGTCTGCACATTGAGTCAGATTGTCCGCAACGATGTTTTGCAAATTCCTCGCTACGGATGTATTAATATCCATGCAGGGCTTCTTCCCAGGTACCGGGGTCCGGCATCTAATTTCTGGGTATTGTTTAACGGAGAAGAAAAAACAGGCGTCACATTTCATTATATGACGGAAGGCATTGATGATGGAGATATTATTCTACAAAAGGAATTGCGGATTTTGCCGGATGATACTGAGAACACCTTGGATATCAGACTTGCACAACTTGGGTCTGAATCAATATGCGAAGTTGTGAAACAAGTTGAAAATGGCACTGTCAAACGTCGGCCTCAGTCTAAACAGCAAGCTTCCTATTTCCGTCAACCACAGAGCGAGCATAGAAAGTTGCTCGTTAAAATGAGAAAAAAGAGTCTTCAAGGTAATGAGACGAGTCTGCGTTAAATAAAATGTTAAAGAAGATAGCAATTGTAGGATGTCCTGTTAGCATAAAAGATTCGTCATTTGGTTTTCTCTCCCTCTTTAAAAGAACATATCAGACAGAATTAAGTAATGCGATATCGGAATTATTAAATTCAAAATATGTATCTTTTACAAACTCTGGAACTTCATCTTTCTACACCGTCTTAAAGATATTGAAAGAAGGACAAGACAAAAAAGAGGTAATTCTTCCAGCATATACCGCTTCATCCTTAATTATTGCCATACAGAAAGCCGGATTAAAACCCTCACTTTGTGATATTTCCCTGGATGATTTTAATATGGATGCAAATCTCCTATCTGGCATAGTGTCAAAAAACACTCTTTGCATCTTGGGTGTACATATGTTTGGAATTGTAAATAAAGAACTACGGAGATTAAAAGAAAGATTTTCTGATATTTTTATTGTCGAAGACTGTGCGCAAAGTCTTGGAAGCAAAATAAACGGTATGTTCGTAGGTAATTCAGCAGATGTAAGTTTTTTCAGTTTCAACAGAGGTAAGAATTTACCTACTTACGGAGGGGGATGTATTGCTACGAATTCACAAAGAATATCAGAGAAGATAATTGAAGAAGGCAAGAGGATTAAGGAATTAGCAATAGGGCAGCGAATTTTGAACCCTCTTAAAATCTTGGGTCTTTCTTTAGCAGTCAGGCCCCTTATTTACGGATTAGGGTATCCTTTTATCTCAAAATTTAAAGATGTTGCACCACCTACAAACTTCGAAGTTAAAAAATACACCGATTTTCAGGCTGCTGTTGCTCTATCTCTTCTAAAAAGAACAGAAGAGTTCAGTAAACAAAGATATATAAATGGAGTAAAACTTATTGAAGGATTAAAGGATACTGAAGGTATTGCTCTTCCTGAGATATCAGAAAATACCCAGCCTGCATTTAATCGCTTGCCCATTTTGTTTAAAGATTTAAAGAAGAGGCAAAGAGTTGAAAAAGCACTTAGCAAGGCTGGAGTAGATACATCTCGCATGTATTGTAAACCAGTCCATCATATGTTTGATTTAGGATACAAAGAACAAGATTTTCCAGTTGCAAATTATTTTGCTGAAAGGTTATTGACGCTACCGGTCCATCCTTTACTAACTGATATCCAGTTAGTCAGAATTATTGAGACCATAAAGAACACCTGAAAAATCTTGTTCGATAACTTTCAAGTAGTATGTTGCGGCAAAATAACTAATTTGATTGTCGGCGGACAGAAATCCGTTCTGTAATTTATAGACGAAAAACGATAGGAGTAAGTGAGTACGATGATGCCGTGGAGGAATTTTAAAAGATTCTCGAATAAAGTTATTAAGCAGCCCGGATACGCCGCAAGGGTATTGACAAAAAGAGCAAAGGCTTATTTCTATTATTACTATGGGCAAGGTAAAAGCAGCCTCCCTGAGGCGATTACTCTATTTTTAACTCATCGCTGTAACCTCCGCTGTAAAATGTGCGGGCAATGGGGAGATAGTGGAATAACAAAGAAGATGAGCCATGATTCAATCAAAGAAGAATTACCGTTTCGTGAATTTGAAAAATTTATTGATGACGTTAGCGTTTTTAAGCCGAACATCACACTTTTTGGTGGAGAACCGCTGCTGTATTCTCGTTGTTTAGATTTAATTAAATATATAAAAAACAAGAAAATGCATTGTCTTATGATTACCAATGGCTCCTTACTTAATAAATTTGCAGAAGATTTGGTAAATGCGGGATTAGACGAATTGAATCTTTCGTTGGATGGAGGTAAAAACCTTCATGACCAGATAAGAGGTATGCCAGGGCTGTTTGAGAGGATTACAAATGGTCTAAAAGAAGTTAATCGCATTAAAAAAGAAAGAGGCTTTGTAAAGCCAATCATCAACTTACAGTGCACAATTATAAAAGATAACTACAGACGTTTAGATGAGTTGTTGGAAGTAGTAAAAGATGTGGGAGCGGATTCATTGACTTTTCACAATTTAATCTTCTTAGGAAGAGATTTGATTGAAAAACAAAAGTTTTATGACAAATTGTTAGGTTGTTCGTCAAGTAACTGGGAGGGTTTTATCTTTAAACCAGAGATAGAACCTGAAGTCCTCTATTCAAAGATTAGGGAGATTATGACCCAAAAACACCACTTTATGATTGACTTTTATCCCAACTTTTCTCTTAAAGGTCTAAAGGAATATTATGAAAATCCTGCTTATCTGCCATCAGAATATCCAGCTAAATGCCTTAGCCCATGGATAACAGCTTACATATTTCCTAATGGGGAAATCCTGCCATGCCTCAACTTCGATTATTCTTATGGAAATGTAAAGTCTGATAACTTTTTGAGGGTTTGGAATGGATATTCAGCGATTAGATATCGGAGAATGATTAAAGATAAGGGTATTTTTCCAGTATGTGTCAGATGTACAGAATTATACCGCTACTGATAGTAGGTGGTTAAATATAAAGCATTAACAAAACAATTGATCTGCAGGAGGTAGGCTGGAACAGACAATTTTGGAAAAGTTAGATCAATTTTTCACTTCGATTACTGAAAATAGCCCTTATTAGTCGATAATAACCTTATTATCTGTAAATGGTTTGTAACCGTTCACGGGGTCAAAACGGCGTTTGTGACTCATTATGATCGATTTTGGCTACCGAGCAAAGCTATTTTTAAGATTTTTTGACGAAATAGCCAATCAAACCGACCATAACATCGCAAAATCGGCATATTTACCCCGTGAACGGTTACAGTGGTTTTTAACTAATGGCAACCGAATCTGATAGAAAGGTAAAGATAGCTCAGGTAGTAACGCGAATGGATTGGGGGGGGGCACCTGATATTGTTAGGATACTCTGCGAAGCTCTTGAATCCAGCTATGAAGTTAAGCTTATTATCGGTCCAAGCGAACATTTAACTGAAAAGACAAGGCTATTCTTGGATAAATTCAAAGACAATGTCATTATTGTACCTCATTTAAAAAGAGATATCAATCCCTTATGGGATTTCCTAGCATTGGTCAAGTTGTTTTTGTTATTCAAGAAAGAAAAGTTTGATATTGTTCATACTCATACGGCTAAGGCGGGCTTCTTGGGAAGAATCGCCAGTTGGTTGGCAGGTATTCCCAGGATTATCTATATGCCTCATGGACATGTTTTTTATGGATATTTCAGTCTGCTCATGAGTAAAGTGGCGATTACTGTTGAGAGATTTGTTGCTTATATTACAGACAAGGTAATGGTACTGACTGAACTGGAAAAAAGAGATTTGATTGCATTCAAAGTTACTACCCCGGATAAGATTATAGTTATCAACAGTGGTTTGGAATTAGAGAATTACAGAGAACCTGTTGTAGATGTGCAAAGAAAAAAAGATGAATTGCAAATAGAGGAAGATATATCTGTTGTTGGAGTTATAGGCAGATTGGAACCTGTAAAAGGCCATGAGTATTTTATCGAAGCGGCCAGGATGGTAATTGAGGAGCTTCCAAAGGTAAAGTTCTTGATTGTAGGGGACGGTTCGTTGAGAAATGATTTAGAGTCTCAATGTGAAGAATTAGGTGTCCTGGATAAGTTTATTTTTACCGGGTGGAAAGAGGATGTTTCCTCCATATTGCCTATGTTGGATATATTAGTTTTACCATCGGTCAATGAAGCTGTAGGCAGGATATTGATAGAGGCCGGTGCTTGTGGAGTTCCGGTAGTAGCTACTAATGTGGGAGGAGTACCTGAAATAGTTAGAGATAATGAAACCGGAATACTGGTTCCGCCCAGGTCTCCTGAGGACTTGACACGGGCTATAATTGATTTGTTGAATAGTGAGGACAAGAGGCAACAGATGAGTATTGCTGCGGAAAAATGGATAGACGATAGATTTAGCGCACACAGAATGGTTGAAGAAGTCTCCAATTCATATGATGTATTAGTGGAAAGCGAAAAAAGTTAATAGAATTTGTTTTGTTCGTAGTAACATATTCTTTGATATTTTCATGTCAAAAGGCAATTGAGTCTGACAATGGACTTATACAGGCGCTTGCAGCTATACATATTAACTCGACAATCAGTGATAGGATGCTCAGTATTGATGAGATTGAAGAAATTGCAAAGCAAATAGATAATTTACGGTAAGATTATAATGATTTTATCTGTCCATCAGCCACAGTACATTCCGTGGTTAGGCTATTTTGATAAGATAGACAAAAGCGATTGCTTTGTCTTTTTAGATCAGGTGCAGTATAAGCCAAGAGAATACCAGAACAGAAACAGAATACGCACAAAAAATGGATGGCTGTGGTTAACAGTACCTGTTATATCCAAGGACCTTGGGCGGCAAAAAATCTGCGACGTGAAAATAAATAACGAAACCAATTGGCAAAAAAAACATTGGGAAAGCTTAAAGAGCTGTTATAACAAAGCACCGTTTTTCAAAGAATATTATCACTTTTTCGGAAGTGTGTACTCTGTCAAATGGGAAAAATTGATAGAGCTAAATATTCATATAATCAAATACTTTCTTCACGAGCTAAAGATAAAAACCTCTTTATACCACGAATCTGAGATAGGAACTTCTTCGAAAGCAACCGACCGGATTATAGAGATATGCAAGAAATTGAAAGCCGATACCTATCTTTCAGGAATAGGAGGGAAAGCTTATTTGGAAGAAGTAAAATTCTTTCAAGCAGGGATTCAACTGGTTTATCAGGAATATAATCATCTTCCATACCATCAGCTATATACACAGGGCTTGGATCAATTTCTACCAAATATGTCAGCTATAGATTTGTTGTTCAACGAAGGAGGGAAAAGCATAAGTATATTGAGAGGCAAATTTGGGGTACACTTGAAAAACCTTTGCAGGGACTTATCTGTCGTAAATAAGAATATAAAAAAAGCACATTATTCAATTTTGGGAGATATCTAAGAGTATGAATATATTAGCTATAGGTCCACACCCTGACGATATTGAGTTTGGCTGCGGAGGAGCTTTGATTAAATATATCAAGAAGAGACATAATGTATATCTTTTAGTTTTAACAAAGGGTGGTATAAGAGGAAATGGTGAAGTCAGAAAGAAAGAACAGGAAGCAGCAGCAGAATTTATGAAGGCCAAGCAGGTTTTCTGGGGCAATTTTAAAGACACCGAGGTTCCCATAAATAATAATTTGATTTCTACTATAGAAGGTGTCATAAATAAAACAAAACCTCACATCATTTTCTTTAACTACATTGACGATACTCATCAGGACCACAGAGTGATAGCTCAGGCCTGCGCATCAGCAACAAGATATATAAAAGAGGCATTGCATTATGAAGTTCCTACCAGCCAGAATTTCCAACCCGATATATTTGTAGATATCGGAGATGTATTAGATAAGAAGCTGCAATTACTAGGAATTCACGCTTCCCAGGTTGACAAGACCAAAGTTGAAAATTTAACGATCTTGGAAAGTGCTCGGTCCTGTGCCATTTTCAGAGGGTATCAGGGCAGGGTAAAATATGCAGAGGGATTTAAGGCTATCCGGATATTGAAGGAAATTTAAACTTATGGACACTATTGGAAATATCATATTCACTGCCTGGCAAAATATAATTTCTAAAAGCCAAAATCCCCTTGTACTTTTCTTATGTGTTTTTTTTGTAGTATTTTTAAGCGCGCCTTTATTCAGAAAGTTGGCTATAACATTCAATATCTTAGATATTCCTAATAACAGAAAAGTACATAAGGAACCCACTCCTCTCTTAGGGGGATTGGCGGTTTACATCGGGGTAATATTAGGATTAGTACTCAACCTTGCTAATCTGCGCCCTTTTTCAGGATTGATAATAGGCTCAACCATAATATTAATAATTGGTCTAATAGATGATATGAAGGGATTATCTGCCACATTTCGGCTGATAGTTCAGTTCGTAGCTGCCTTGATAATAATTGGCTCTGGAGTGCGCTTTAGTTTTTTACCAAACAATTTATGGGGTGACGCCGGAGAAATAATTCTAACTCTAATCTGGGTCATAGGTATTACCAATGCTTTAAACTATTTGGATGGGATAGATGGTTTAGCGGCAGGAATTGCCTGCATAATCACACTATTCTTTTCCATTATTTGCTATCAAACCAATCAAATTGGATTAGCTTTCGCAAACATGGCTTTAGCGGCAGGCTGCTTAGGTTTTTTGCCGCACAATTTTAAAAAGGCAAAAATATTTTTGGGAAGTGCTGGTAGTACATTTATCGGATTTGCCATTGCAGGTATGGCCATGATAGGTAAGTGGGCAGAAGATGACGTAGTAAAATTGGCCGTGCCTATTTTACTTTTAGGTGTTCCCATTTTCGATATGGTATTTACTACTATAATGAGAATCAAAGAAAAAAAGATTAGCACGATTATAGAGTGGCTTAAGTACAAAGATAAAGACCACTTTCATCACCGTTTAATCGATTTAGGGCTTCACCCAACAGAAGTAGCGTTTTTTATCTATTGTGTCGGCATCTCTTTTGGTATCAGTGGGATCATGGTAAGTAATGAAAAAGCCATCGTTGGAGTTTTATCAATTATGCAGGCCTTCATTATTTTTACCGTGATTGCTATCTTGATGGTCGTCGGTAATCGCATACGAGCAAATGAAAATGCAAAACAGATACCGATAATAAATACTCGCTTAGAGGAAGTTGCTCTCGAGAGACAGAAAAAAATTGATGAGACCAACGTATTCTATGCCAGTGCTGAATGGCGACTTATCCGAAAACTGGTCATAAAGGAACAAGGGTGTATTTGCCAAGAATGTGGACGACGTATTAGAAACGATTATGATCTTACTGTAGACCATATAAAGCCGAGAAGCAAATTTCCTGAGCTTGCTTTAGACAAATCCAATTTGCAAATTCTGTGTCGCAGGTGTTATTCTGCCAAGGGAGCAACCTACGACGAATCAAGCATGACGGCGGTTCCATCTTCACCTATGCTGTAGACGACGAAGCCGGTCTCAGGTTTTATACCGAAGGTCTTTGCCATCGAAGGGATCTTTAGG
>Ga0111206_136_pt1 | contig 29417 bp, 23 predicted proteins | sample DeeMarSWOR152_54_FD_80376 | JGI IMG/M metagenome (GOLD analysis project Ga0111206, IMG submission 80376) | Coxiella sp. DG_40 | reverse complement strand
TACAAGCGGCTTTAATTTATCAAACATAACATTTTCCTTTTATGCAAGCTTATCCAAGTGACTGGGAACACCTTTGCCACAAGAAGCCTGGCAGTCACTAAAACCAGCTATTGTATCATAACACCAGCAGGGAAACTATCAATGGAGATTTCGCAAATAAGGTAAAACCTGCCGCATCCGCCTTCGTTAAAACTTCGGCGGACAAGCTTACGGGGTTAAATGTGTGTTCGCGTTCTTTCGGCGTGGGTAGCTTTTCTGAGGAGCTTTTTTTCTTTTGATGTTAAGCTGGCGATGCCGGAGTCGTGGACTTTCTGGAGGATTCGGTCAACCTCGACCTGCAGATTTTGCTGATTGGTTATTTTCCTGTGCCACAGGACGGATTTGATTTTGAATCTGAGCTTATCTCGCCAGTTCTGCGAGAATACGTAAACGGCACCGGCAACCATACCAGCGAGATGAGCAGCATCTCCGCCTGCGTTCGGGCCTCTTGTTATAACGGTGATGATATAAATGGCAGTGAAAGCGATGGCAGCTACTCTTATACTTATAGGCACCGGAAAGGGGAAGATAAAAACAGCGAAGTGGGGGAAAAGGATGGCACAGGCGGCCAACATACCGAGAATAGCACCGGAGGCGCCTATCATAGGCAGAGCCGGTAAGAAATTGACGGCGACGAGGAAAATATAGAACAGCCCCCCTGCTGCTCCACAGCCGAGGTAAAAGAGCAAAAACCTTTTGCCTGACCAGTTGCGTTCGAGAGTTGGGCCTAAGAAGAACAGGCCAAGCATATTGAAAAGGATGTGCAGGATGCTGCCGTGGAGAAACTGGTAAGTTACAAGTCTCCAGAGTTGAATTGCTAACAGCAAGGAAGCGGGATAAAGTGAAAACAGAGTCATCAGCAGATTGTCAGCACCGAGGGCCTGCAGAAAATAGACGGCAACGTTAATTATCAACAGCCACTTGACAACGGGTGTAATCTGTGGAAATGTCATCCGCATCTGCGGAACGCTTTGAAAGCGGTCCTGCCAATTTTCGCGAGAGTAATGTCTGTCGTAAAGGCCCATAGTATTAAACTCAAAACTAAAAACTGTTTGAAGTTTCGTATATAGTATCGTCAATTTTGGTAAAAAGTTCAACCGGAAAATTCCCTAAATATGAGACAGACCTTGGGTAAAACCCAAGGCTAAATACTTCTGGTTTTTGTTTTTTGAAAAATTATCATTAAGACTATGCCGAGGACCATTAGTGCGATACTGATATTCTGTGAGATAGTCAGGCTGTCAAACTCAAAGGGGTTGTCATCGCGCAGGAACTCTATAAAGAAGCGTGTGATGCCGTACAGTATGAACATCAAGCTAAAGATTTGGCCTGGTTTGGTAAACAGCTTTCTGGTATTTTGGGCGGTAGCGATTTTTTGTGACCTTCGCCAAAAGAGGTAAAGTATCAGGCACAAGACAGCAGCATTAGCGGATGAATACAATTGAGTGGGGTGGACGGGCAGGCAGCGATACGGGCCTTTTTCGACGAGGAATTTTTGCTCCGTTGTCAAGTCCTCATAGGGTTTTAACCTTTGATACCACAGGCCATCTTCTTCGACATATCCGAAGAAATCCTGCGGTAGTTGAAGATAGGGTTCGGAACGATTGCGGGCGAGGTGCCATTCAGGAAACAGCCTATTCTGCCGAACATAAGTGCGAGCATCAAGCCGATGGCTAAGATATCAAGGTATCTGCGAATTGGGAGTTTTTTTTGCCAGAGATAAAGGATGATGACGGCAATAGCCAAGAGGACACCGCCAAAAAGCTCAAAGCCTCCCCTCCAGGTAGCAAAGACGGCGAGTAAATCTCCTCTGAACTGGTCAAAATGGTGGATAACGAAAAAAAGTCGTGCGCCGACTACGCCGGCAATAAGGGAATAAAGTGCGGCATTAGTAACGAGCTGAGGGTCAGGGGATAATTTAGTGCTGAGTCGTCTAATAAGTGAGACAGCGGCGAGGAAACCTATAACCATCATCAGGCCATAGGTTGGTATAGGCCAATGAATAAAAGGTATGTCAAAAAGCTTAGGATACATTATTCGATTTATGATTTTGGATTTACGATTTTCGATTTTAAAATTTCAATCGTTAATCGAAAAGTGGTAATCGCCAATTAACTTCTATCTGCTATTTTTTATTTTATTATTTTCGTCGAGGATGACGAGTTTGGGTTTAATTTTCTTAGCTTCCTGCGGGGTATAATAGCCGAAGCTTAAAATTATAATAATATCACCCGGGTCGATGAGGCGTGCTGCGGCACCGAGTATGACGACCTTTCCGGAATCAGGCTCAGCGGGGACAGCATAGGTTTCGAGTCTGCTTCCATTATTTAAATCGGCGACCAAGACAAACTCATAAGGCAGGATATCTGCTGCTTGCATCAGAGCTGAGTCTATTTCGATGCTGCCGGGGTAATGAAGCTTTGTGTCGGTAACCGTAGCACGATGTAACTTGCTTTTTAATATTTTTACAAACATAATTTGTCGCTCGCGGTTCGTGTGTGACATTATTATTCAAACGACTAATCAGAGAACATTATAGATTATTGTTTTCCGGTGTCCACCAGAATGTTGTCGATTAATCGAGCTGAGCCGATTTTTACAGCGACTGCTGCGAGGATACTGCCAGCAATGTAGTCGATTGCCTGCAGGGTTTCGGCATCAACGATACTAACATATTCTATTTCTATCGATGGGGCCTGCTGTAATATTTTGCGCATCCGGGTGGTGATTTCCTGAGTGTCTTTCACGCCGGCGTCAATCATTTCCCGGCATTTTTGGAGGGATTTATAGATTAATGTTGCGTCTTTTTTCTGGTTTTGGGTCAGATACTGATTTCTGCTGCTTATGGCGAGACCATCGGGCTGGCGCACTGTTGGGCAGATAACAATCTTTAAAGGCATATTTAAATCCGCAACCATTCGCTTAATAACGATTGCCTGTTGGCCATCCTTCTGTCCAAAAAATGCAAAATCTGGCTCAACGATATTAAATAGTTTTGCACAAACTGTGGCCACTCCGCGAAAGTGCACCGGCCGATTTCGGCCACAGAGCTGTTCGGTCAATTTTTCGACATTCACCCACGTAAGATTTTCCTGTGGATACATCTGCTTGACGGGAGGGATAAAGACGACATCGACGCCTGTGTTTCTACAGATTTCGAGGTCGTTTTCGAGCGGTCTTGGGTATTTTTCAAAATCTTCGCCTGGGCCAAACTGGGTGGGATTGACAAAGATGCTGAGGACGACGAAATCGGTTTGTTGCTTTGCTTTTTCGATTAGTGAGATATGGCCGATATGGAGCGCCCCCATAGTCGGGACAAGGCCGATTCTTTTGTCTTTGGAGCGGGCGGCTTTTACCAGAGCTCTAACGGCTTGGATTGTTTTTGCGATTTTCATTATACTGCAATATAACTTCTTATCTGGTTTGCCAAATGTTCAACATTTTTTGGCATAGTGCAGTCGAAATCCGACATATTTTTTCGAATAAGGGGAGAAGTTTTCCAGCCAGCAAAGAGCCGGTCATAATCACAACTGAGGGCTTCGAGAAACTTCAGCTCAATTTTCTGCTCATAGGGACGGTTGCGCTTGTGAATGCGCTGCAAGCAGTTCTGCGCGGAATCGGTCAAATATATTACCAAAACCGGCACAACAATCTTTGTAGTAAACTGCGCGTAAATTTCCTCATACAAAGCCAATTGCTGTGCATCGAGCAGCAATCTTGCGTAGATAAGCTCTTTGTCAAAGACATAGTCAGTGATAGCAACTCGGCCGTTAAGCAATGTGTTGTGATTTAGCTGCTCGGCTCTGTGTGTGAGGAAAAATAACTGGGAATCGAGCGCAAGCTCTTTTTTGCCGGCGTAAACATCAGGCAAAAATGGGTTTTTATCGTAGGGTTCGAGGAGGAGCTTGTAGCCAAGCAAAGCAGATAGTTTTTTTGCCAGCGTAGTTTTTCCAACACCGATAATACCTGCAACACTAACGAGCTGTGGTAGATGAGGATTGTGGACAAAATCGCAGCTATTTAATCGAGCGGCTAATTCGCTGATGGGTTCTTTAATTATCGGGTGGAGCAGATTTGGATTTAGCTGACAAAGACCCTTGAGAACGAAAGAGCGCAGGTGCATTTGGGGATGGGGGACGATTAAGTCGGGATGATTTATGACGTCGGAGCTGAATAATAAAAGGTCTAAATCAATAATCCTTGGCGACCATTTTTCTTTTCGTACTCTGCCGAGGGATGTTTCGATGTCGGTTAGCTTTCTGAGCAAATCTTCCGCGGTTAGAGCTGTTTTTATTTCCGCAACTGCATTGAGATATTTAGGCTGATTGGCGCCGGCAAGCGGAGCGGTCTCGATTAGGTCGCTTTTGCGGCTAAGTTCGATAGCTTTGGTTTCGGCAAGTGCATTAAGAGCGGCTTTTATGTATGCGTTCCTATCGCCTAAGTTGCTGCCGAGCCCGATATATGCGGTTGTGAGTTTAGGCATTTTATTGTTAAACAGCAGCAAAACGTTCCATAGCTTCTTTGACGTCGTCGGGCCTGGCAAATGCTGTAAGACGGAGGTATCCTTGGCCCGAAGGGCCGAATCCAACGCCCGGCGTGCTGATGACATTGGCTCTTTGCAGGAGTCTGTCGAAGAAGTCCCAGGAGCTGGTACCATTTGGAGTTTTTAGCCAGATATATGGTGCGTTTACGCCACCATAAGCCTTGTAGCCGAGCCTGGTGAGTGATTCGCGTATTAAGGCTGTGTTTGCCATATAAATATCAATAATCTGTCGGCACTGCTTTTTGCCCTTTGGGGAGTAGACAGCGGCTGCGCCCACTTGTGATATGTATGAAGCACCATTAAATTTTGTAGCGTGTCTTCTGCTCCATAAGGAATTGACCTGGACTGCCCTGCCATCTTTTGAGTATGCTTTTAAGTTTTTTGGCACAACAGTAAAAGCACATCTGACACCAGTGAAGCCTGCGGTTTTAGAGAAACTGCGAAATTCAATCGCCACTTCTTTTGCGCCGTCTATCTCGTAAATAGAATGTGGGAGACGAGGGTCTGTTATAAAGGCCTCATAAGCGGCGTCAAAGAAAATTATGGCTTTATTTTTGCGAGCGAAATCAACCCAAGTGCTTAAAACTTCTTTAGTGGCCACTGCTCCTGTGGGATTGTTGGGGAAGCAGAGGTAAATGATATCAACGTTGGTTTTTGGTAAATCAGGGATAAAATTGTTCTGTGCGGTGCAGGGCATATATACGATTTTTTCATACTGACAGTTTTGATTTGCGTGTCCGGTTCTGCCGGCCATAACATTGGAATCGACATATACCGGATATACGGGGTCTGTTACGGCGACGACGTTATCGAGACCGAATATTTCCTGGATGTTACCTGTATCGCACTTGGCACCATCGCTAATGAAGACTTCGGCGTTTTCTAAAGATATGCCGCGGGGGTTAAAATCGTTTTTAATTATAGCATCGATTAGGAAGTCGTAGCCCTGTTCCGGCCCATAGCCGTGGAAGCCAGCTTCAGTACCCATATCTCCGACGGCCTTTTTCATCGCTTCAACGATAGCCTGGGGCAGCGGTTGAGTAACATCGCCAATACCCAAGCTGATTATCTTTGCCTTGGGATTTTTTTCTTTGAAGGCACGGATGCGTTTGGTTACTTCGGGGAACAGATAGCCGGCCTGGAGTTTCAAGAAATTTTCGTTAATCCTGGTCATTGTTTATTATTCTCTTGTTTTGGAGATTACATTTTTATTTTCAAACTTCGGCAGGGTGCGGTTTTCGCCAGGCGGAAACGGTTTTTATTTGCCGCTGGTGTTTCTACATAAATCGCAAATGCCTTCGAAATATACCGTTCTTTTCAGGACGATAAATTTTTCGCTTATGCTCTTGGGAACGGGTATATCGTCGAAAGGCTTATGATGAAAATCGATGATTCTTTTACATTTTATGCACTTAAAATGCTGATGCTTTTCGAGGCCACCATCGAACCTTTTAACGTCACCTGAGCCTTCGACGATAAAAGCGACGCCGATGTCAGCAAGGGTTAAAAGCGTCCTGTTAACGGTATCTAATGAGATATTGGGGAAAATTTTTCTGACCTGTCGATATACAGTGTCGGCGGATGGATGCTCCTTAGACTCAATCAATGCTTTATAGACCGCCATTCGCTGAGGAGTTACTTTCAGGCCTGCGCGATGACAACTCTGCTGGAAAGCATCCATTTTTTTGGTCATTTTACCACTATCTGCGCTTGCACTTTTGCTTGGCATATACTTCCTCCCACCAAACCTGTTTTACTAAATCCGGCATAAAATACTCTATAAAACAGCTTGTCCATAAACAGCATTGATTATACTACCTTAAGACCCGATATAGTAGAAAAATTCATAGTTATTTTAATGATACGTTTTTCGGCACACAAATTGGCTGGCTATTGTCACTGCGAGAGTTCTACCACTATGGGGTTATACAAAAAGGAGAGTTAATGAGGTGCGCGCAGAAAAAGGAGCCGCCCTCCTCCGACGGCCCCACTACCGAACAACAGAATCGGAGTTGTCCATCTTTTGCGCCGGCAAAGCTGATTTCGATTAGGCACAAGACCGGCTGGCAAATCCTCATTTATCTTTTATTTGACGGATAGGATGCTCATCCGTATCCTTTGCCTAAATCGTAAGGCAATCAACTTGCCAACACTATTACTACTATATAGTAGTGACTCCTGTTTGTCAATAGTTATTTTATTTTTTTCTAAAAAATTTTTTGGTATCTAACTGTGCGTTAACACAAGGGAGGCAAAGAAACCCATCTCAAAAGGTTCTGTTTATAAAGTTTGACATAAAAGTGCTTGCAGGAAAAGGAGTTATTCGTGCCGCAGTGATTCTATTGGGTCCATATTAGCAGCACGATAGGCAGGATAGAGTCCAAAGATTATCCCGACTGTTGCGCTAATACCAAAAGCCAGGACCAATGAAGCGGCGGTAATGACGGTTGGCATACGGCCAAAATAGGTTACTAAAAAAGGTATGATAGAGCCCAAGATAATGCCGAGGATACCACCAGAGAGTGTTAAAAGGAGCGTTTCAGAGAGGAATTGAACGATAATATCTTTCTTTTTTGCACCGAGTGCACGTCGAATGCCGATTTCGCGTGTGCGCTCGCTGACGGTGGCGAGCATAATATTCATAATTCCTATTCCACCGACGAGAAGAGAAATAGCAGCGATTGAGCCGAGAATGATACTGAATATTCGCCTTGTTCTGGCTGCCTGTCGTAAGAGCTCAAGGGGAACAACAATAGTATAGTCCTGCTTTTTATGAAGACGGTCCAATAAAGCGTCCAAGATATTTCTTGTCTGTAAAACCTGCTCATCAGAGGCAACTTTTATAATAATCTTTTGGAGCTCTACTCTTTGTACATTTTGACTGCCGCCGCTAAATGTAGCCGACAATTCAGTGAAACGACTCTTTGCGGTTGTCAAAGGGATATAAATATTTCCTGCAACGCCTCCGCTGCTTTGGGTTGTTAGAGGAGGTTCGGCCCCAAAGGCATCGGTCGTTACGTGATGTGTGGTTTGAGAAACAATTCCTACAACCCGATAATAGCTGCCAAAAATTCTTACATCCAGCCCCATAGGATCATCAAAGGCAAAAAGCTTGGAGGCTACCTGGTCATCAATAACACAGACAGGCAACTGGTTGTGTAAATCAATGCTGCTTAAAAACCGACCACGTATCAGCCGAACGGGTGAAATTTCAGTATACCAGGGGATTGTGCCTACAATTTTTATGGCCGCTTTGCGATTAAGGTACCGAGCCTCCTGGTCTATCTCTCTAACGGGCACCACTACCTGGACATCGGGGACGGTATTGCGAATGGACTCGGCATCTTCATAGGTCAAGCCGTATTTACTTATGGTCTCTACGCTTCCTTTGTTGACCTGCTCTTCCGGCGGTTTAACCGTCTCAACAATTAGATTCGTGCTTCCAAGCTGCTTTATAACCTTCTGTGCTTCGCGACTGCCTCCTTCACCGATTGCCAGCATTGCAATTACGGAGCAGACACCAAAGATAATTCCCAAGGTCGTCAATGTCGAGCGCAGGCGGTGCATCCAAAGACTTTTGATGCCCAATTTGACCGTTCTTTTAATACCAAACCAAAGCATAATAACTACATATTGTGGTTTCAGTCTTGTTTGTTAATCCTCCCATCCAGGAGATGTATCGTTCTTTCAGCCCTTCGGGCTATATTCTCATCATGGGTTACAACAACAAGAGTTTTGTGCTGTTGATGGAGGTCATCGAGAATACTCAGGATTTCGGCACCACTTTCGGAATCTAAATTTCCTGTTGGTTCATCCGCTAAAATAATAATCGGGTCATTGGCCAGTGAGCGTGCAATCGCCACTCTCTGCTGCTCACCGCCGCTTAGTTCTGAAGGTCGATGTTTAATTCTGTCGGCGAGTCCTACCATAGTGGCCAAGTTTCTGGCACGTTTTGCGCTTTCGTCTTCTGAAAAACGCTGATAAAACATAGGAAGCTCTATGTTCTCTATGACATTGAGCTGACCTATAAGATTGTATGATTGGAATATAAAGCCGATGTGCTTACCTCGAATTAATGAAAGCCGGTCATCGTCAAGCTGGGAGATGTCCTGTCCCCCCAACCGGTAACGGCCGCTGGTAGGCCTGTCGAGGCACCCAATCAAATTAAGCAAGGTTGATTTTCCTGAGCCGCTGGGGCCCATAACAGCTATGTATTGGCCCTGCTCAATCTTAAGGTCAACATTACGCAAGGCAGGCAGTTGAACCAAACCTATCTTATATGTCTTAGACAATTTTTCGATTTCAACTACAGCCATCATAAAGACTTTGATGATTTTATGCGGATTCGCTTACTTTTTCATTCTTTTTCGCCGGATGTTTCAGACTGTCCGGCGCGTGGCGGATTAAGCAACACCTGTTCTTGCTCAACCAGACCTTTTTTGATTTCAACAAAGTCGTCGTTAAAGGAGCCTGTTTCGACCTCGCGTTTCCGGGTGCCGCTGTCGGTTAAACAATAGCAGAGCTTTTTTCCCTCCGAGGAGACAACTGCCTGTATCGGCACAATGAGAACGTCTTTTAGCTGGTCGATAATTACCTTGACCTTTGCGGTCATACCGGTCTTTATAGAATCATGAGCACCATCAAGTCTAACGTCGGTTGAGTAAACTTTATGGTCAGGATTGAACCAATCTTCCTGGTCTGCTAAAGGCGCTTTTTTCAATACCTCTCCTGTAAATGTTTGGTCTGGAAAAGCGGCGATGGTTATATCTGCTTTTTGGCCGGGCTGGACTTTATCAATCCAGGTTTCATGAATCTTGACCTCGACCTTCATAACCGAAGGGTCAGGTATAGATATAATTTTTTGACGTTCTCTGACTTCCGCTCCGACCTCAATCAGATATTGTTGTCTCATCCAGCGGTTCATCATACTTGATGCATACACTACCTGTCCTGGCGCCGGCGCTCTAATCGTGCAAGCAGTAAACTGTTTTCGCCATTTTTCCAAAAGCTCCTTCTGCAACGAGTATGTTGCCTGGGTGCTGTCGAGCTTAGCCTGTGCCTGAGCCAATTTTGACCGCGAGCGAGCCTCGATACGCTCCAATTCCCGCTTAGCTTCATCATAGTCGCTGAGGAGTTTCTCAGCTTGTTTCGGGAATTCATATTTTATAAACAAATCCTTGGCTGTTTTGGCTTTTTGTGATGCAATTTCTTTCGTTTCTTTCTCTAAACCATCTGCTTCCTTCTCGCTGAGAGAGACATACTCTTTCTCATAGAGCCTATGTGTCCAGTCCAGCTTATTCTTAGCAAGCTCAAGCTCCTGTCTTTTTAATTTGATGTCCCCATCGAGCTCCCTGAGTTTCTGCAGGGCCTCGCCACCGAGTGCAGCTTCGTCAATCAAAGCCTCAATTTCTATATTCTCAAGTTCTGGATTTGAAGAGCCTGATATAAGCTTGTCAGCTATATCTTTGCCTAAGTATTTGTACAGGTCCATCAATGCGAACCTGACTTTCAACTGGCCGGCCTTGATGTCACTGTCATTTTGTTTCTTCTGAATTTCAAGGGATTCTTTTGCTTCGGTGAAGCTCGCTTCTGCGTTTAAGAAAACGATTTCCTGCTGTGTCAGCTTCTGCTTTATTTCGGAAGAATCAAGCTCAACAAGCACTTTAGCGTTATTAACATCTTCCGGTGTAATAACCGTGCCCTCATCGACGATACTGATTATAGTCGTTCGACCTTCCACCTCTGACTTGATATCTATCGAATTAAGGGCTTTGATATCGCCACTTTCGGTTACGGTGATAGGTAGATTGTCGCGACGGACTTTAAACGTTGGTATTTTTCCGGCCGATGCACCAAAGCCGGTGCCAGATATCCGGGGCACAAATACAAGCAAGACTGCAACCACAATTAAAACAACAACTGCAAAAATCACAAACCAGCGGTGCTTTTTTACAAATGCCAATTTGACAGATGCTTTGTTAATTGGTTCTTCCTTTATTGCTTAATGTTATTGTAGTATTATCGCGGTCAGTCCGCCTATTGAACCCACATACCGTCGGGTTTTACCTGTAGAATACCAACATCGCGGAAAAAACTCAACTTTGCAATTGCGTGAGCAACTAATGCATCGGTAAGATTGTTTTGAGCTTCAACTAAAGCATCCTGAGCTTCGAGCCAGTCGCGAGTGATAGCGCGGCCGGCTTCCAATAGCAGAGCTGTGCTTTCGACTCTTTTTTCTGCCAACTGTAAACTGGTTTTCTGAATTCGATATCTCTCAGCGGCTTCCTGTAATTTACGATAGGCATCCCGCACTTCCAACTTAACCTTATCCCTGTCGTTATCATACTGCCGCTGATTTTGTTCCAAGCTTATCAGCGCTTCACGATAAGCATTGCGCTGGGCTTTTCTATCCAAAGGCAAATCACCCGAAAGACCCAATGTGTAGGTTCCTTCGTGAAATCGGAGTCTATCGAAATCGGTTTTCTCCGTCGAGTCGATATTTAAGCCGCCAGTTATATTAAGCCCTGCTCGTAGTGCATCAGCAGCCACTATAATTTTACGCGCTGCATCATCGATTTTATCCATGCTATTGACCAAATCGAGGCGCTGAACTAATGCGGTTTCAATCGCTGCATCTGCCGTATAATTAGGTTCATCTATGCCGATTTTCTCCAAGGCCTTTAGCTCATTTTGGTCAAGCTGGATGTTAGCGTCAGTTGGTAAAGCCAACCTTAATTTGAATTCATCAAGCAGTTGTTCATATCTCTGCTGAGCCCTTACATAGTTGTCCCTTGCTCTGAGGACATCCTGTTCAGCCTGGTCTACCTGGAAGCGATTTATTCGTCCTGCATCGGCCTTCATCTCCAACATTTCTTTTGTTTCAATGCGTCTTTTATAATCATTTTCAGCATTAGTTACGGCGTCTCTTCGCTGCAAGACACCATAATAGACAGCAACGACATCAACGACAAACTCTTCGCGGAAACGATTGAAAAAGCGAATCTGATAGAGTGCATTACGCTCAGCCTGTGTAAGGTTTTCCTGAGCGATTTTCCGGCCTGCGCCGCGCAGGAGTGGCTGCGTTATGCTGGCGGAGAGAACCGAACCCAAAGAAGTGCGCGGGTCACCGGTAAGGAAGCGAACCCAATCAATTGCGATGTTGGCACTGACTATCGCTCCATCGGCTAATAACTGGCTAAAGCCCAACTTAGTGCCTTCCTTATTTACTGTTATATTTTCTTCGTCATTATTGCCGCTCTGGTCGGTATACTTGGTATACTCGGCGTCAATGGTTCCAAACCATCGCCGGGCAAAGTTATGCCTTTCAAGAGTTAAATCGAGCGCAGCCAGGTAAAGGTCTTCTTTTTGCTTTTGATATTCGCGATTATGTGCGGTAGCTGTAGCAACAGCCTGTGCAAGACTTAAAACACCTGATGGCGGTATTTCTTTTTCAATCTGGATGTCGTTCGGCGCCGGCGGTACATCACTGATTGTATAATTTGCCTTTCGGCCGAAGCTATCCTGCCATTTGTTGTCGATAATGTTATAGACTTCTTTGTCAGCATCAGCCTTGTAATGCTCAGGGCTGCAGGCGCCAACCATACCAAAGATAACAACAGCGTATAGCCCACAGCATAACAAGACTATTGGCCGGAAGTTGCAAAACATAGATTCCTTCTCCAAGAGAATCCCCATTTTTATAGATACACAACAAGCATCCGTAATATATATTTTATTATATCATAAAAGGTTACAGGAGAAAAGGCTAAAATGGGCCAAGAATTCCGCTGGCAGTAACAATTTCATACATCAACCACAGTTATTTCACAAGAAGTTTCCAATAACATCCCTAAATTCAACAACTTACACGATAAAAAGAACAGAAAGGTGCTTTACGAACACAGACTTTTCTACTAAAATAGACGTTTATTTGATAAAAATGTTGCAAAAATATTTTAATTTTTGAGGGTTTTTTCACAAAAGGCACCATAATTACAATTCAACAAGTTTTTGTGGCGTGGACTGCCGTCAACTGCGAATTATCTACGAATGAGATTAAAATCTGAAGGTAAGTATAAACTCTATTATGAGTAGTTCAAATGATTGTTGATAAAACCGCTAAGCGATTCGCCAAGAATCGCGATTTTATCAATGTTGTAATTCTGTTAGCAATTGCTCTTGGGGTAGGCATATACCTAATCGCTACAACCGTTCTCATCGCTAAAGACGGCGTTTTCTATATTGAGCAAGCCCAAAAGTTTGCAAGTGACCCCGTTGGCGTTATCAAGGGTACACCATTTGGTTATCCGTTTCTTATTTTTACAGCCCACAAGGCAGCCGTATTCTTCAGCAATAGTTCCTCGGTATATAGCTGGATATACACCGGTCAAGCGGTAAGCTTATTATGCAGATTGCTTTCGATAATAGCTTTGTATTTTATAGGCAAGGGCAGCAAAAACAGTTTCTGGGCTGTTCTTATTCTTATAATGCTGCCATATCCCGCTCGGTTTGGCAGCGACGTTCTAAGAGAATGGCCACATATTTTATTTTTATCTGCAGGTTTTCTATTTCTAATTTGGGCAGCCACGCAAGACAAGTGGTGGATGTTTGGTCCAGCGGGTCTGGCCTCAGGAATGGGATATTTATTTCGTATTGAGTGTGCTCAACTGATTTTTTATGGTTTTTTTTTGCTGGCATCGAATTTATTTTTGTCCAGCCGAAAATGGCCGATTAAAAAACTAGTTTTAGCAGGATTACTATTATTTGCCGGTTTTGCCATTCCAGCAGGGCCATATATTAAGGTCGCAGGCTTACCCCGACAACTCTTAAATATCATAAAAGCCCCGGCGGTCAGAACTAATATGTCTTACCATAAAGAAGGACCGGTTGGACAATCAGACAGCTTTCAATGCCAGTCAAAATTTATATTTGGGAATATTCCTAAAGCTTTCGGCAGATTCGCTGTTGCGATAAGTGAAAATCTGCTTTATTTTTTTGTTCCGTTTTTATTGATAGGCATTTATTACCATCTTCGCAAACATCCTGCCGATGATTCGGAGAAACTCTTGATGAGCGTTTTTATACTTTTTAATGTTCTGATTTTTGTCTGGCTGCACTCTGAGAGGGGGCATAACAGCTCCCGTCATATATTACCATTGGTAGCGTTAACGGTTTTTTATATTCCTGTAGGCTTAGAGATAGCAGCTGAGAATCTTAACAGCAAGCTGTCAATGATTAGGCGAAAAAGTAACAGCACAGGTGCGAAGAGCTTCCCGTGGTTTCTTGCGTTGATTGTGATAGGCATGGGCATTTGTTTGCCGAAGCTGTCTCGTCCAATGCGCTCTGATAAGGAAGGTTATCGAACTGCAGCAGCGTGGCTGAGGGAGAATACTACCGAGAGAGACCGGATTATCACAGCAGACCGACGAATAACTTTCTACGCCGGAAGAGCTGGGCTGAAAAGCGGTTCCAAGCGGATACCCAAAAAAGCAGACTACATTGTCAAGATATTCAAGGGAAATAAGGAAACTTTGACATCGCTGCCCCCACGGATTAAACTTGAGAAAGTGTATAGTCTAAACCTGGGTATGAACGACAAGAGGATTGTAATTTACAAGGTCTTGCGCAGGGGAAAACAACAGGTTGTATGGGGACACAAGCTATATTTTCCGTAATGTTGCGAGTTACAGTGAAGCAAGGCAAGTATCTTTTTTTGAATTTGAGTATTACATTCAGTAAGCTGGTTTGCGAAGTATTGTCTGTGCTGTCTTAAGGATAATAAAGAGGTCGAGGAATAAAGAGGCGTGTTTTATATAATATAAATCATACTGGAATTTTTCTATATGCCCCTTTACGGTTCCGCCATAATCATAATTTACCTGGGCCCAGCCTGTAAGACCCGGCTTTACGGCGAAACGCAAGGAATAAAAAGGCATCTGCTCTTCAATGATATTTGCAAAATACTGTCTTATGGGACGAGGTCCGACAAAACTTATATCTCCCCTGAGAACATTTATTAGCTGCGGCAATTCATCCAATCTGGTCATTCTCAGGAACTTTCCAACTGTTGTTACACGAGCATCTTCTTTCGAAGCCCACTTGGGACCCGTTTTAGTCTCTGCATCTTTAACCATTGTTCTGAATTTGATGAGATGGAAAGGTTTTTCCTGAAAACCAACCCTTTTCTGTAAGAAGAATATGGGTCCTTTAGATGTCAGTTTAACAAGTATTACAATCGCAATGAAGACTGGGGATAAGATAGCTATGGCCAGACCGGCTCCAAGCAAATCTATTAGGCGTTTTAAGTTCCTAAACGTTGGTCTAACGAAGGTTTCTATGTCGTAATAGGGGATTCGGTCGTTTTCTAAATAGTGTTTGACAGCAACTTTTTTCGCAACCATTTCATAAAACGAAGCACTATCAAAAGTTCTGACACCTCGAAACTTATACTTATAAATCTGCTTCATAAGTGACAAAGGCAGATTCTTATTCAACGCCGTGATTAAAACACAAACATTCTTTGATTTTATTATATCGGAGAGGTCTTTATCTGTTCCTACAACGTCTAAGCCATAGTTATTGCTGGCGGCATCGTTACTGTCGGTGCTGATAACTCCTAACACATTATAATCGCGGTGTTTTATTTGATTTAGTATTTCAGGTGTAATCTGGTCTGTACCAATGAATAATATTCTGTCTTTTATAAGAGCTCTTGAGCGGAGAAGAAATCTTCGGGAAGCTAAACGCCAGTAATAAATAAGCCAAATTGAGACAAAATAAAAAACGAATAAACATACCATAGTAGTCTTATTGATCCTGAGGACTTTGGCCAAGCCGAAAATGAAGCAAAATGACAGTATTGCTGTCAGTGAGCTTAATGCGAGAAGATTTAGCCTTTCGTATTTTTTCTGTATGTCATACATATCAAATATATACAGCATTAGTAAATACAAGACTATGGAGGGATAAATTGAGTATAACTTCAATGGTCTTTTGAGTATTTTTAATGTGAAATGTTCTTTAAGGATGCTAAATAAAAAGAATGTTACTAAAATAGCTGCAACTATCAGTAAAACATCACCGATAAATATGATGAATTTTCTTCTTTTGTCAGGAGTGTTTAAGAGATATTTCACTTAATCCTACGTCCTTTTAATTTTGACAAAATTTTAAAGAAGAAATCCAATTTAAGGCCGTAATGACTTGCTACGTTTAATACAATAACAGGGATTAGGTTAAAGTACGAAGCGAAGGATAAATTTAGCGTTTTTATGGCATTTTTTCTTGATAAGATTTGCTGTTCCAATCTTTTCCAAAAAGAACGCCCTCTCATAACAGAGCCCGGGTTTCTATGGCAAATCATCAGCACTTCAGCAGTATTAGCCATTTCGTAACCGGCAGCTAAAATTCTAACCCAAAGGTCATAATCCTCAACGAGAGTTTTTTTTGCACCGTCCTTGGCAACATCATAAAGGCCGACTTTATCAAGAACATCCTTTCGAATCATCACAGAACTATGAGTAAAGGGGCATATTTTGATTATATTTTTTCTAATAGAGGCGGTATCCAAAGGTCTATAACGAACACGTTGTGTGCCGTTACTATAAATCAGCCGTGCAGCTGTTCCCATTACAACAATCGCAGGGTTTGCTTCCATAAAGTTTACTTGTTTTTGCAATCTCTCGGGGAATGCAATATCATCGGCATCTATTCTCGCTATGTATTTACCCTTCGATTGCTGAATTCCCCTATTTAATGAAGCAGCCAGTCCTTGATTTTTTTGATTTAGCACCGTTAGCCTTTTATCATTAAAAGAAGCCAGTATTTCAGAAGTTTCATCTGTCGAGCCGTCATTAATCACTATTAATTCAAAATTATCGTAAGTCTGGTCCAAAATACTTTCAACAGCCGCTTTGATGGTTATCACACCATTGTAAACCGGCAAGACTACCGAGATGATAGGTTTCATGTGTTATAGTCTTCCCCTATATTATTAAAAGGCGTCTTCGGCAAGGATTCTGCCAATATCATAACGGAAACCAAACCAATCGTTTGTGAAGTGATGTAGGGAGATATCTTAAATGCCCATTTCAAAAATGGGTATATATGTTTGTACTTAGGATACTCGAGTCCAAATGTGTGTTTATAAGCTCTGATCTTTAATCCACAGTTCGTGAAGGTGTTAATCAGCGATGCAATATCATAGAACTGCATATGCCCAAATTTGTTCATTTGATTTTCCCACCTATTGAATAACTTGTTCTTCAAATTATTCCCAATGGGCACATGAAACAGACTGTGTCTTGAGAGTTGATTAATTATTTTCAGAAATTCCTCTTGATAGTATAAGTGCTCAAGCACATCTATACATAAAACAAGGTCATATTGTGTCCTATCTAAATCTAAACTATAGACATCACCACAAATAAATATAATGTCTTTAAAGTTATTTCTTGCATAGCTTATAGCTTCGTTTGAAATATCAATCCCCGTAAATTGACACTCTTTATTGAAAAAACCTTTCAACCCATTTAATATAGCTCCCCGTCCACAACCTATTTCCAATATCGACCGGACAGAACTCCTTATCTCTTCTGGAATAACACTTTTTATCCACTTAGCTTTGGTCGACGAGCCCTCTAAATGCCAATTAGGATGTTTAATCAGATATGCTCCATTATTGTAAATACCTCTATTGTCCATTTTAACCGTCTTATTTGTGTTTTTTAATGTGAATTATAAATACCCTAACCATTTTAACTTTTTAGATATCTCCTCTAATATTTCATCTTTCTCTTTTTCAACCTTTTTTTGTAATTTAATTGGTTCAATGGTTTTAATTTTTCTATCTGAAAATTTATTATTTTCTTCGAATAATCCAGTTATCACTTTTCCATCCATATCACTCGGATATGCAAGACCAAGATAATGAAGCACCGTAGGAGCTATATCTTCCAGAGAAAGAGAAAGTGTCTCATGGTAACTTCTCTTAACACCTTCACCTTTAAAGATAAAAATTCCATCTATATCATGACGGGCATCGGTCACACATTCAATATAATGTCTTCTTCCCGGATCTATTCTGATATTATAATTGTTGCTCGGCCACCCTACAATATCCTGTGCAAGACCCAGAAATGGTCCCTTATAAACCTTTTCTCGAACATCGACAAAACTAAAGATTAGCTCTCCATCATCATCCTTCAAATTTCTTAGTTCCTCGACGATTTTACGCCGAACTTCCTTATAACGGCTCGCTGGGACTATCCCCCCTTTTCCCCTTCCCAAAAGATTTATATTTACACCTTTTGCTGAGTTTGATGTCATATATGCCGTTGTTTCTTCCCATATAGGTACTATGTCGTGGGAAGGGAAAAAATCCAGCATGGATTCAGGTATGAATCTTTCAAGTTTTATTGCGCCTGTTTTCTTAGCAACGTACTTAAGGTTATCTCGCGTAAAACCTATACGAGCTAAGATTGTAATTAATTTTTTGAACTTGTTATGTTGCCTTCTTTTACTCTTCATAAACTCATCATAACTACTATTCACTCCTTTTAAGTATTTGAAATAACCTTGCTTATGAAGCCAAGCATTCATATAGAAAACCTTTTTGGTCGAGGTAAAACCATGGTCAGACATCACAATGAAAGAACACCCTTTGAAAATACTGTCCCTTACCATATCGAATAAAAGACTATCGATATATTTATAATATTCTTCTACGGCCTTCCTATTACCTTTCTGCCATTCTCTGTGAGATACATGGTCGGTACCAGAAATAACAACCATAGCAACATCCCAGGGGTATTCTTTCAAGAGAGACAAAAATACTTTCAATCGTCTCCTCTCAACCTCTTTCATAATCTTGAGTTTTGTGACAAAGATAGCTGTTTTGTTTCTGCTCATCTCTGTCCAGTCTGTGATGTAACCGCGACTTCTTATATGGTTGTATTTTTCCGGAGGGTATACAAAATTTACGTTTCCTGAAACCGGGAAACCACAAATCATAATGCCATTAAGTGCTTTCGGTGGATAAGTCATCGGTACATTCACCAATACCACCCTCTTTCCTGCTTCGGTAAGATAATCCCATAATGTCGGCGATTTGCAGTCTGTAGAAAGCGTTAAGGTTTTTTCTCCACTGGTAGGGTCTAATTTCTGGAAGTCAAAAAGACCGTGATTGCCGGGATTTTTGCCCGTCATAAATGATACCCATGCAGACGCTGTAACAGGCGGTACAGTGCTTTTCAAAACACCCTTCGCTCCTTCGGTGATAAGACCTCCTATGAAAGGCAATGCCGCTCTCTTTAACAAAGGATCTATAATATTGAAAGTTCCGCCGTCGAGGCCAATAATAACAATCCGCCTTCTCTTACTCATTCCTTCTGCTTTCTTCGCTGAATCCTATTCTTGAAGCAGCTACCATAACACCATAATAAAACCAGGAGTAATAATTCGTATACGCAGGAGTAATAAAATTGTGCAGTAAAGCTGCAATAATGGCAATTTTGCAGCCGCACAGTATATTTTTTAGTCGAATGTTTGAAGCTCTTAAGTAGGCTTTGCTTACGCGTTTATACAAGTAGTAATAGAAAACAAAAAAATAGATAAAACCAAGTATTCCAAGCTCTGAACCCAGCTTTAAGGGCATAGCCGTAGTCTGAAAAGGCCTCCTTTCTTCCCAAAATTCCATAACTGCATCCGGGATTTTATAACCAAGCTCATCCATTTTACTCTTAACAAAATAGACTGAATTGCCTATCCCCACACCATTTATGGGATGATTCTTCATAAGCTCGGTTGCTACCATTGCCGTATATAGCCTGCTGAAGGAGGTTATCTTATCCTCGAAATCTGCCCTGCTTTTTACAACTAACAGCTCCAGCCTTTTAACTGTATAGGGAGAATAACTTAACCCTACAGCTACCATAACCAGTAGTGTCAGAGCCACCCAAGCAGCCCTTTTGGTTTTACGAGCTATCAGAAAGACCAGCACCGAAATAATCATCAGCATAAGGATGCTTCCGCGACTGCCGGTCAGCATTACTGCGAAAGTCATTGCAGCGATGGCGGTTATTCTCCCTGGGGTTATTTTTTCATTTATTGCTTTAACGAGTAAAATAATGAAAGGCACTTCCCAAAAAAGCAGCGCCTTAATTACCCCTATATTGAAATTATTTATCAGAAACAGATCGACTGAACGTCTTTCTCGCAACGTGAAAGCTGAGAGAATAACAATAAGGCTGTAAATAAGACCTAAATATATCATCATATCTACAACCTTCTCAAGCTTTCTCTCGCTATTAACCACATTTATAATGACAACCACAACAAAAAAGAAGGGTATGTATTGTCCTATATATAACAAGCCTCTGATTCTGTTTGGGGCATCTACTATTGATATTAATGCGAGGGTTAAAAACAAACCAACCAAATAATAGAAAGGGTCGGTTCTGAGAATGAAACTTCCGTTTTTCAGTTTCATTATTACAATCAGGTAAATGGCAATTGCTGCTATGAAAAAGAAACTCCATTCCACGGAGTAGAAACCCAAAGTATCTCTGCCTGGAAATAGAGGGGCGGTAAACAGGACAAGGAACATAAATAGCCAGACAGTTGTTACAGACTTTATAGAAAACAAATTAAAAGGCCTGGCATAACTCAATGGAAATCCTATAGACTAATTTTGGACTTAAAAAGGTGAATCAAATATTTGTCTTCATCCGCTATTCCCATTGTATATAACAAAAGGCCAAAGATACCGACTATCAAAAATATATTGATAGAAACCATTGCAACAGGTGAAAAATCTAATTGTAGAAAAAATAATGCAAAAACACATACAAAAGCAGGCACAAGGATTTTGGCCATCCCTCGGGAATAAGGAATTACACGATACAGAAAATATATTTCCAGAAGTCTAACTGTATTGATAATAACAACTGAGATGCTTGTAGCTATAGCCGCGCCCATCACCGCATATTTGGGTATTAACCATAAATTAAATACAATATTTAGAAATACCAACCCTATTGAATTTATCAATTCAAGCTTCTGCTTTTCTGTCATAGTCAAAGTGAAGCCGGCACCGCCTGTAATACAATTTACCATTTGACCAAAGGAAAGAATAATCAGGACGATAAAACCATTTTCAACATACTGTTTACCAAATATCATCATAACTTCTTTGGAAGAAAATACGAGAAAGATAAATATAGGAATTGTTATATAAGTAACCCATCTGGTAGTTGTTTTGAAAATGCTTGAGAGCCTTTGCATTTGACCATTCTGATAAAGATTAGCAGCGAGTGGGGCATATATAGAGTTAGTGGCAACAAGAAAAATGGTCATAAGAGAAGGAAGTTGGGAGGCGGCACGATAAATACCAACATCCCTTACTGAGCCTAACAATCCGAGCATTAAAGTGCCCGTCCATAGGAGAAGATAGTGCAAAAAACCAACAAAAAGCAGGGGAATCGAATATAAGATAAGCTCCCTGATTTCATAGTCAGCTTTGATACTTCTGCCTTTAAGGTTTGGAAACAGTTTATCTAAATAAAAAATTCCTATGATAAGCGCTGCGAGGTGAGAGAGAATAAAAGCAGAAATCACTCCTGGTAATTCAAAGCCGGCAAGATAGAAGCATATTATTAAAATTATATTGGCTAGAGGCTGAATAACATCCTGCATATAGACGGTATATTTCATAGTATGAAACCCACGCAATAGCGATGAGACAACGGCCGTCGAAGCTATAAATGGGATACCTAAAGCAAAAAGCTGTAAAGGTTCTTTTAGTGCTGGTTTGTGAAATATAACAGTGGAGATATTAGCTGACAAAAAATAAAGGATAGTGCCAATAAGAATACCGTTGAGCAGAGAAATACCCGTGGCAGATATTACCGTTGATTTTAATTTTGCCGGGTTACTGTCTTTGTGTATGGAGACAAATCTCATTCCTCCATTATTTAGCCCAAGGCGGGCGAAAATTTCGCATATCTTAACCAGAGTAAATCCAAGGGCATAAAGACCAAAACTCCCAAGCCCCAACCATCTTGCGATAATAACCTGGCTGAGGAAGAAAAGTCCTTTTCCCAGCAAGCTACCAAATAGCGCAAAGCCAGCTTCATTAGCAACCTTTTCGGTATCTGCTTTGATAAATTCGTTATCCAATTGGTATTCAGCGGTCATTGTTTAGTGAGTGTCAGACAAGAAGTATTTTTGCACTGATGAAACCAGATTGTCCATTAATAAAGATCTTTTCTGCATCTATCCTTGTTTTTTAATCAGATTCGGAAGTTGTAAAATTTAATACAAATAAAAATCTCAGGAGGCAATATTATACAGTTTCTATTTTTTTGAATTTCTCTCTTTTAACACCTACATCAAAGAATAGACCAAAATACTTTCCCAATTATCTATGATGTAGATTTTATCTTTGCAAATGAATAACTGTTTTGTTGGAACCGGCTCGCCTTTAGCTTTTCTGTGTTTTTGGAATTCGTATGTGTTATATTTAAAAGATGTTATTTTATTCCCTTCCCCGTCATAAATAATGACTGAGGGAGAATCATCCTCTAATATCCAGATCCTGTTGTCCTTATCTATCGCAATAGAGCTAATGCCACCATGAATATTCTCGATTTCAAAGGACTTTATAAAGGCCCCACTTTTGTCATATTTAATAATTTCGTTCTCGTCAGCAACAATAATATTTCCTTCTCTACTAACTACAAAGTTGTTGGAACTCATAACTGAAATCTCATAAGATCCAGCAAGCTTTCTATCTTTATCAAGTTTGATGATTTTCCCTTTTTTAAAAATATAAATATTATTGAGGTTATCAAAATAGAATCCATGACAAGGTAAAAGTTGGCTAATATTGGAGAATGTGGGAATTTCCGCTTTCCCCTTTGATTCCATAATTTTTAGTTCATCATTTTGTAGAATGATAATGCTGGAATTCTGTAGGTCGAGAGTTATGTCCTGTACGTCCTTTACATTTAAGGATTGGAAGCCTTCTTTCTTATTATACTTAAAAAGTTCTCTATTTTTATTTGCTATAATAAAGTATTCTTCATTATCTAAAGTTACTATTTTTATGGCATAATAATCATCGTTAAGTCTTAACCCCCAGAGATTATGTCGAATAAAATCGTAATATTTTAAATAACCGATATTGTTTAGACTTTCACTCATCAAAAAATTGCTTTTTCTTATATCAGGTGTAGGAGCACCACCAGCAACATATCCTAAACTCCTTAATACTGTTAATTCTTTTTCATCGACCTCTTTGGAGCTTTTTTCTGATTCTCGTTCACTAAAAACACTTTGTCTTCTGTTCAATTCTTCCAAAAACTTCTTAGCTTTTTTTACAAAATTCCTATAATGAGGGTTATAGTACAAATTATTTCGTTCAGTTGGATCTGTCGTAATGTTGTAAAATTCCCGAATTCTATCGGAGTACAAGCCTTGGATATATTGAAACATACTATCTTCATCGCTAAAAATGATACTTTCTGTACCTTCAGGGCATACTCGGTTAGAGCCTGCCGAATGATATGAAATTAAACCTAAATTTTTATCCCTTTCAATAGCAGGAAGTAATGACTCCCCCTCTATTCGCTGCTTGTCGAATCCCGCTCCAACGTATTCCAAGATTGTAGGCATTATATCTATGTTTCTTACAATTTGCGACACATAATTGATATATTTGTTTTTAGGAAATTTGATTATTAGAGGGACCTGTATCTGTTCTCGATAAAGAAACCATCCGTGTCCGGGCGGAGATGCGTGATCAACGACTGGGTCGCCTAATGATTCTCCGTGGTCTGATGTGAGAATAATCAGTGAATTATCATATAGGGATAATTCTTTTAGTTTTTTTATGATTTTACCTATTTCTTCGTCGATCAATTCAATTTGAGCATTATAACTTGGCTTATGGGGGGCGTGAGGATCCATATAATGAGCGAATAAAAAGAAAGGCGATTTATTATTTTTATGCTTGTTTAACCATTCGAGTATATCCCTTGTTATATCTTTGCTTTTCCGGTGATATGGGAATTTCTTTAAAGATATATCTTGAATATACTCGTCAAAACCTCTATTGAACTCATTTTTCACTTTGCCTTTCTTATAGTATTCTGGTGACCAGAGGATACGTGAACCTACAAATCCGACAGTATAATAACCATATTCTTTCAAGTATTGAGCAAGGGTCTTTTCGTTTTCCTTTAATCCTGTAGATACAAACCATGAACCACTGAAGAGATTGGAAAATGAAACACTAGTGGCGGGGCGGTTTACAAAGCAGTTCTCAAAGAGAACTCCATTTTTTACGAGATTATCAATTATTGGAGTTTTTATTTTCTGATATCCATAGCAAGGCAATTGTTTTGCTCTTAGTGCATCGGGAACTAATAAAATGATATTAGTAGCTCCTTCTTCCGATTTCTTTTTCGAGCATGAAGTGAACAAAACTAAACTGAAAATAATTAGTAATATGAAAAGCTTTCTCATAAGGATTTATTCCTCGGCTTAAGAGTTTAGAATTTTCAAACTTTTCCCGATTTTCCTAAAATTCCCCTCTTTTTGCGTTGAATGTGAAATTGCCCGCTCTAAATTTTTCTTTGAGCCTACGAAGAGGTTATCATAAACAGATATTTTGTATTTGTCTTTATCGAGCAAATATTTCGCCAACTTTGCACCGATGAATGCTGCTCCCCCAATTATGAGAATTCGTCCTTTCTTACTCAACCAATATGCCTGCTTTCTTAACCATCTCTAAAAGCTCCGTAAGGGGTTTCTGCCCATTGTGGACATTTCTCAAAAAGCTTATTACTGAACACTTACAGGTGCTTAGCTTCCCTGAGGCCTTCTGATAAGAAGGCGGCAAATATCGATATCATTAAGCAGACTGCAAATACAATAGCAGTTTTTTTGACAGTGCCTTTGGAAACGGCATAAACTTTCGGTTTTTCCGTAACGGGAGCACTGGCAGATATTCTATTTTCTATTTTCTTAATATATGAATTTAAGTAGTCTTTTAATGTTTTGCCTTCATAACTGCTTACGAAACCGGTCAAAAATGAATGAAATTGCTGAATCGTATAGTACGAGGATGTGTTATTCTTTAACTCGGCAAGCAACTTTTCATTTAAGGCTGACAAATCCCTGTAATAGTTGTATTTTGCCTCGCTTGCTCTGACCTTTTCTTCGAGATCTATAGTTTTTGACTCAGTGGCCTGTATTTGATATTCCACCGGCAAGTATTCACTTTTGCTACCGACATCGAACTGCAACATAATATCCCCTGCAATTTTATCTGAAGCAGCCGTTTTTATATTTTTCAGTTTACTTAAAGCTGACTTATTTGTTTCTAAAGCAAGCTCCAGATTAAATCTATTTTCTTCGATATCAGCCATCTCGGCTCTGCATTTTCTTATATCAGCTTTAAGGTGCTCTGCTACGAGATACACAGGGATTATATTTTCAAAATTATCTCTTATTACCGAAGTTATTACACCAACATCGTTTTTAGGTCTTGCGACTATAGTCATATTTAGCAAAAGAGCTTTTAGTTGCCTGAGCTGCTCCAATTTATCAGCTTCTACCACCCTTATTTTGGAGAGGTCAACATATGGCGGCAGAACTTCAAAATCCACAAACTTCTTTAAATTTTCCCTATCCCTGGCTCTGCCTGTTAGCTCAGCATACTTATCGAGCCCCTTTTCCCGTAATTTGCTCACAATCTTATTTATGTTCTCCGTGCTGTAGAATCTGTTAAGAAGCACATTATAATTTTTTTCGTCGAGGTTCCAATTACTTACATCGTAACTTGGTTCTCTTAAATCATATAAACTCTGGTCTTCAACATCGTAGAAACTTTGGTCTTTAATGTCATAGACACTCTGGTCTTTGACATCATAAGTATAAGTTACCTTATACTTTCTAGGCCAAAGGAAAAGGATAGCGCCAAATATCAACGCCGGCAGAATAGAGGCGAGTAAAATAAGGGACTTGCGTTTCCAAAGGACTCTGGAATAGTCAATCAGATTTATCTCGTCGGCGTCGATAATGGCTTTTTCCGAAACACTCGTTGAATCTAATTGGCTTTTTGAAACGCCTTGTTTTAGCTCTTCCACTTATCAGTCTCCCATCAGAGTTATAAGAGATATAAATCCACAAAATTTATGTCATATATACATTGCCTCAGCTGTTTTGCAAGATTATTCTCTAACACAGCATCGATTTTTTGCTGTTGATAGGCATAGGCTTTTCAGCTATAATTCAAATAAGTTGTATTAAGCGATAAAGATTCTTTTTCATTAAATCAGTATAAGTTGTTATTAATAAGAGGTTTGGCGGCGTAGCCAAGTGGTCTAAGGCGACGGTTTGCAAAACCGTTATTCGTGGGTTCGACTCCCACCGCCGCCTATTTGTCCTTCTATCCGAGTCACAGGGGTTATTACGATGAAAGTAGATATCGGAAATAGTGTTCTGGAGCTTATCGAGGGCGATATTACGGAAATGCAAACGGAGGCTATTGTAAATGCTGCCAATGCACGCTTGATTTTGGGCGGAGGCGTAGCCGGCGCTATTAAGAGAAAAGGCGGGCCGAAAATTCAGGAAGAATGCAATAAAATAGGAGGAACATTCGTAGGTGGTGCTGTTAGAACTACCGGCGGAAATTTGAAGGCAAAGTTTGTAATTCACGCCGTTGGGCCTCGGATGGGAGAGGGAAACGAAGACGAAAAGTTAAAAAACGCAACGCTAAACTCACTGAAACTGGCCAACGAGGAAAATATCAAAAGTATTTCTTTTCCTGCAATCAGCACGGGCGTTTTTGGCTTTCCTATTCAGAGATGTGCCGAAATAACGCTTCGAACAGTTATTGACTATCTCAAGGGCCCGACCGGCCTGGAAAAAGTCGTATTTTGTCTCTTTGGCAAGGACAATTACGAAGTTTTCGCAAACCAGCTAAAGCAGGAACTTGGAAGATGAAGGCAATGGTCTTAGAAAAAACCTGCCCGATTGAAGAAAGACCATTAAAGATAGCTGAATTGCCAATTCCTGAGCCGGATGACAATCAAATCCTGGTTAAGGTTTCTGTTTGCGGGGCATGCCATACCGACCTTGATGAGGTTGAAGGAAGGCTAACTCCGGGCAAGTTACCTATAGTGCTGGGCCATCAAATAGTCGGGGCGGTAGCAGATACGGGGAAAGAAGCAAAGAAATTCAAGACAGGCGACCGTGTAGGAATTACCTGGCTTTATTGCGCCTGTGGTGAGTGCAATTTTTGCAAAACAGGCAATGAGAACCTCTGCGACAATGCCAAATGGACGGGCAAGGATGTCGATGGCGGCTACGCAGAGTATATGGTTATTTTCGAGGATTTCGCCTATTCATTGCCTGAGAGATTTTCAGATTCCCAAGCAGCTCCACTTTTGTGTGCAGGCGTAATCGGCTACCGCACTTTGAGGTTAGCTGAAATTACTGATGGCCAAACCGTCGGCCTATTTGGTTTCGGAGCTTCCGCCCATATCGTAATTCAGATAATCAAATACAAATTTCCGAACAGCCCTATCTTTGTGTTTACCAAAACATCTGAACACGCAAGATTAGCAGAAAGTCTTGGCGCTTCCTGGACAGGCCGTTCCGGTGACACCCCGCCTGCGAAATTAAACAAAGCGATGGATTTTACTCCTGTTGGCCAATGCATCCGCGATGCTCTGGCTGTTCTGGATAAAGGTGGACGGTTAGTTATAAATGCGATTCGCAAGGAGACGCAGGTGCCGGCGCTGGAATATGCCAAGCATCTCTGGCTGGAGAAAGAAATAAAAAGCGTTGCCAACGTTACACGTCGAGACGCTGAGGAATTCCTGCCGTTAGCTGCCCAAGTCCCCATTGTCCCTATAGTTGAGGAGTTCGGGCTGGTTGAGGCCAATGAAGTTCTGATTAGATTGAAGCATTCCAAACTTCGGGCCGCCGCCGTCCTGAAAGTCTGTGAATAACGGCTATGAGCCGATGTGAGCTCATAATTCCAGAATCATATTTTTGCCAAATTTTTTCTTTGATTTGCATTTTAGAAGATATACAATTTTACCAAATTTAACATTCTCTTAGCTTTGGTATGGTGATATCTGCGGAAAAAGACGCTAAGGCTAAAAAAAATGCTTGCAAAAGGGTGGAACAAACCGTTTAAATAAGAAAAACCAATGGTGGTTCAGAAAGGAGTGAACGCTATGGTTTTGAATAAGTTATGCCGGAGCGAAGAAGCTAAGGAGCATACCTGGCAATTACCCTGCACTACACAGAGCTTATGTCCCATTTGTCTGCAGGTTATAGATGCAGAACTTTATGAACAAGACGGCCAGGTTTTTATGGGTAAGCGCTGTACAGAACATGGAGATTTCAAAGAACTGATAAGTAGTGACGTGGAATTTTTTTTGAAGCTTCGTCGGACCCATTATGAAAGACCCTCCGGTGTTGAGAATCCTAACTGTAAGAACAGCTCTCATTGCCCGGACGGCTGTGGTCTGTGCGAACAGCATCTGTCGACGCCGGCAATGGTTAATATCGACTTGACTAATCGGTGCAATCAGAACTGTCCGATATGCTTTGCCAGCTCAAATGCGACGGGGCGAATATATGAGGCAACACTCGAGCAGGTAGAGAAGATGCTGGATGCCGCTCGGAATATCAAACCGCATCCTGCCTCATGCTTGCAATATGTAGGGGGCGAGCCAACCATCCATCCAAATTTTATTGAAGCGTTGCGAATGGCAAAACCTAAAGGTTTCGCACAAATACAAGTGGCGAGTAACGGCGTGCGTTTTGCGCAGAGTTTTGAGTTTGCCGAAGCTGCCGCTGAGGCAGGCCTGGAGGTGGTGTATCTTCAGTTTGACGGTTTGAGTGATGATATATACCTGAAGTCACGTGGTCGGCCTTTAGTGGAAACAAAATTGAAGGCTATTGAAAATATCGGCAAAGCTGGTATGAGAGTTTCTCTTGTGCCAACGATTATAAAGGGTGTAAACGACCATCATCTCGGCGACATTTTGCGATTTGCAATTGAAAATGTTGATGTAATCACAGCGGTTAGTTGGCAACCTGTGGCTATTACAGGCCGAATCGATGAGTCGAAGAGGCGAGAAATGAGATTTACGACCGCAGATTTGGCGAGATGTTTGTCCGAACAGACCGGCCTTATAGATATGCACCGAGACTGGTATCCATATTCTGTTGTTGCACCATTTGTCCGGCTGCTGGAGGCGATTAAGGAAGAACCACAGTTGCGTATGAGCTGCCATCCGCATTGCGGTTGTGTTACATATTTTGTTGTTGATAAGCAGTTAAAAACCGCTACTCCATTGCCGGCTTTTGTTGATATTGAACTGACGATGAAAACTCTGGATAAAGTGGCGAGGCGTATTGAAAACCATCCGTGGCTGAAAAATATATCTATGCTGCAGGCAGCGAACTCAGTGAGAAAGCATTACCACGAAAACCGGGCTCCCCAAGGCTGGGACTTTAACCACTTTCTTAAATTTATACGTTATTTCGCAGAGTTTACTGAGCAATACAAGGACATAAAGAGTTATACTTCCCATTTGCGAACGGAGCGGTTCGGTATGTTGCTTTCGGCATCAATGCACTTCCAGGACGTTTACAACTATGAGATCGACCGCTGCCGTCACTGTGTGATACTCTATGCTGCTCCGAACGGCAGATTGTATCCGTTCTGCACGTGGAATAGCGGCCCCTGTCATCGGTATGCGGTGGAGAGAGCGTTTTCAAAGCAGGTCCGTAAAATTGAGGAAATCAGAAC
>Ga0111206_102_pt1 | contig 29926 bp, 32 predicted proteins | sample DeeMarSWOR152_54_FD_80376 | JGI IMG/M metagenome (GOLD analysis project Ga0111206, IMG submission 80376) | Coxiella sp. DG_40 | reverse complement strand
AAGGTTTGAGTGGTTCCTGAAGAAAATTTTCGAATAGAAAGAGGCTTTTATGATGGGATTATTTTACATCGGCTTATTTGTATGCTGCTTTCTTTGTCTTTATCGAATAGGTCGCGGCCCCAGTGCTCCGGACAGAACCGTTGCTATTGATATCTTAGGCATAGTTATAGTAGGCTTTTGCGCACTTGTTTCTCTGCATACCAAAAAGGATTTTTATCTTAATGTTGCGATGGCATGGGCACTGCTCAGCTTCATCGGAACCATCGCATTGGCAAAGTTTTTGGAGGGCAGAAGTTTCGATGATTGATGCTATAGGATATTTGCTGATAATGATTGGAATTTTGTTTGATATATTCGGCTGTATAGGGCTGGTTCGCTTTCCTGACGTTTACAACCGCCTGCAGGCCTCGACGAAATGTGTAACCCTCGGCACCATTTTGCTGCTATTCGGAGTAGCTCTGGTCAGCGGTGTAGGGCCTATAGGTTCAAGGGCGATAATCGTTGCTGTGTTTATATTGATAACCTCACCGACCGCCGCTCATGCAATTGCCAAGGGCGCATACGCCTCCGGCGTAAAACTGTGGGAAAAAAGTGTTACAGACAAATATGCAGAAGAAGTAGGTAAGAAAAAGTGAATAATATTTAGTCATTGAATGCCACGACTAAATACAGGAGCTTAAAATTGCGTTTACCAAAGCTAAGAGAATTAAAAGAAGCTATTACATCGGTCCTCTCGCCCGCCTTTACCACCCGTTTTCCCAGCGAACCCTGCGTGGTACCGGAAAGCTATAGAGGCAAACCGGAATTTGACCTTGACACCTGCATCGGCTGCGGTGCATGTGTAAATGTCTGCCCGGCTCCAAACTGTTTAACTATGGTCGATGACCTCGAAGCCAACCCTCCCGTAAGAAGAATAACCCACAGAACTTATGCCTGCATCTTTTGCGGCAATTGTCAGGATAACTGCACTACGGAAACAGGCATAAAGCTATCAGACAAATGGGATTTGGCCACTTTGGATAAAGAACAGACTGTTGAGACCCACGAATTCGAGCTTCAGATGTGTGAGAAATGTGGTGCAATGATAGGCACAAAAAAACACCTTGTCTGGCTTTACGAAAAACTCGGCCCTTTAGCCTATACCAATCCTTCACTCCTGATTGCCAAAAGCGGCGAACTATCTACAAAGCCGAAAGAGGGTATTCAGCAACTGCAGAAAGCCGAAGAGGTTCGAACAAGTGATTTTATGCGAATCCTGTGCCCCAAGTGTAAATGCGAACTGAATATCCGGTTATAAAGATGCTATGAGCACTGATGAGCAACTTTTCGAGCAGCTAAACACACTTCGTGGCTCCAAAACAGTTATCGTAGGAATTGGCAATACACTAAAGGGCGATGATGCAACAGGTCCTTTGGTTTGTCAGCAACTGCAGGACGCTGGAGTCTGTGCTGAGCTAATAGACGCCGGCACTGTGCCGGAAAATTATATCCAGCCTATTATAAAAAAAGCTCCGCAGAATCTGATTATTATTGACGCTATAAACTTTGGAGCTTCGGCTGGCACAATAAATATATTCAAACCTGAGCAGTTAAGTTCCCTTGTTACTTCCACCCATACACTTTCGCATCATCTTTTTGTTGATATGATTCGTCGGGAGATTGCCGTTGATGTGCATTTTATTGGAATTCAACCTGCACAAACACAGCTGGGACAATCTATATCCCAACAAGTAAGCCACTCGATTCAGTTACTCGTAAGCGCTCTTTCAAAGATTTTCCCGTCTGCAAAATAGATAGATTAAAATTATCTATTCATCATCAAACCTGAGCTGTACCCTACGACAGCTCGATGCCGGCATATCGCAGCCTTTCAAGCGTGGTATGATACGGGTCAACCACTTCTTCCTCGAGGTTGTCCACCAAAACAGGGTGTATGGCCGCAAGACGCTCAAGAAGGCTTTGACGCTCCTGCTTGGTAACAATTCTGGAGTCTGCTATCATAGCTGCAACGTGAAAACTCGCCCCTGCTTCCAGCAGATTGGTAATGCCTCGGAAAGGCAGCTCAAAGCTTTCGGGCGTGGCTCCGGTCTTTCTGGTAAAGGCCTCAGGAGTACCTGCCTTGAGAGAAACTCTGGTATGGACTTTTCTGAACCGGGCTATCTGTCGGGCATAGTCAGGGTCGGCTCCGATGAGGATACCGTTGGTCTCGAGAATCATCAAATGAAATGGTGAGCTTTCTACTCTTTCCAGCAATCCAAGAAGATGAGATTTTCCCAAAGTTGGCTCAGCTCCAGAGACACGGAGCTGGTTGACTGCCGCCTTGCGTGCAACACAGCTTAACTGACGGAACGCTTCTGCCGGTGAGCAAAATGCACCGTATTTTTCAGGGAAATCCCGCCTCCAATTTACCCAGCAAAAAATACAGCGCAGACAACAACCGCAGGCATAACCGGTCGCAATACCACCGTAAACACCGGTGCAATAGAATTTCGTATACTTGCGGAGGTCACCGCGACAGACAATCTCCTCCGTCTGTCTGGCGAGCTGCAGCGGGTCAAAAGGAACAAATCCAGGCTCGAGATAGCGCTGGTAGCTGTAAGAAAGTTCGGTCATTATGAGCCTTCCATTTGATGAAAAACAGAAGAAAATAAAACAGGCAAGATTTAATCTCCTCTTTCAAGAAGTTCGGTCACTTTCTTAGTTAATTCTATCTGTTCCTCTTCGCTTAAGGAAAGTTTGCTTTCCAACATTCCTATACACTTGTTAATTTCCAGGTCTTCTTGTCTTAACTGGTCTATTTTTATATTCTGGTTTCTGATTTCCTCGTCCAGCTCTCTAAAGTCGAGCCCTAAATTAAATTTCTTATCCAGAAAAGAGAGAGTCAGCTTTATTGCCTGAAAATCTTCGCCGGCTGCTAAGTAAAACGGTATTTCAGGCCAAAGACTCACACCTGGAATACCCCTATTCTGAGCTGTCCACAATAGATGGCTACTGATAGCCGGTGGTCCTTGCCAAGTCATATATTTCAGGCCGAAGCCTGAAAGCTCCTTTTTAAATTCTGATTGATTAAAAACTGCTGATATTTCCCGCAAACCGGTATGAGAAATTGCGGAAATGGTTCCGCTGATGGTATATAACTCTTTGACTTTACAATAACCTTCAGCTACATCCAAAATCGCATCTAAAAATTTACGCTGCTCAAATCGAGGCTCACTACCCTTAAATATCAGCAGGTCTTCTCTATCGCTATAATAAAATTTACTCTCCGGAAACTGAGCTATATCATTTTCAATTGCCACCCCGCCTAAAGAGAAGAAACCTACCGGCTCAATTTCACAAAAACTTTTACTTTTTATTTTCTCGTTTAGATATTCAATGACCCTTGGGCTTAATCTGCCGGCATCCTTATTCCAGCCAACAATCAAAGATGGATTCTCAAATTTAGGTTGTTCGGAGAATTTAAAGATGTCTTTCATCTTTACGGTCTCCTTCCTTAAAAAGCTCATCGATATGCTCCATTATTTTCTTCTGTTCTTCATCGGTAATTGGTCCCAGCTCAGTTGGTCTGGCATACCTTAACTTCTCAATTTCGTCTTTTACCTGTGGAGGTATTACCTCTGCCTTATAAAGGTTTTCTAAAAGCTCCTCAATATTTTCCTCTATTTTTTCAGCCAACTCATCCAGTTGACCGAGGTCGAGCCTGATACCAAGAATCTTGGCTAAAACCTCAAGAACGGATTTTGACGCTTTAGGATAAGGCCACGGAGTTCCCTGAAGATAATAAGGAATTTCACCCATTAAACAAACAGCTTTTAACCTCCTTTTTTTAGCAGCTCCCAACAAAAGCCCGTTTAAACCGGTGATGGTTCCCTGGCTGCCCCCTCCTTCGATTCCTGACATTAAGACGGTGTTTTCATATTTCTTTATTTCATCGATTAAGCTTTCGTCATTAGGCACCGCCCAAACCCTCGGCCTTGCAGTGTGGTGAATCTGTGTTACTGCCGCGCCGGAAGTATAGACTATCCGGCAATCGAATTTTTCAGCCACATCCAAAACTAAATTAGCCATTTGATACGCTTTTTGGCCCTCGGCATATCTTATCCCTCCTTCAGCCGGTTGCTCCTGGCCGATGAAGAATATCAAGCTCTGATTCTCAATCCGTTGGTAGTAAAATCTACTGCTGGGAAATTCCAAATCCTTCAACAAACCACTTTCAATTACAACTTTTCGAGGGACAAAGAAATCCCAAGGTTCAATCTCGGCAAATTCCTGGGCTTTTAACACTGCTCGTAGGTTATCTATTGCGTTTATCCCAATGTTTCCAATTCCGGGCCAACCACAAAAAATGTTCGAGTTTTTAAGTTTGGGTTCCTTGTAAAGTATAACCCCCATTATCTTATCTCCTTTACAGTTTTATTTTATGCCTATATCCTTCTCGCCGCCTGACCTCATTTCATGCACGGGGTGCAACTGTTATCAACGCCCCTGCTTTTATATTCCGGCAGGCAGAGCACAGCAAAATCAGGTTGAGCAAAATGTGCCGCAAACACTGCTGCATTTCATATATCAATGAACTATATGGTGATAATCATTGTATAGCAAGCGGTGTTTTTCTACAAGCTTTTTCGCCCGTCCATCTCTCATACATCAGTATATGCTGCTAACCGACAAGCTCTTAGCCTAATTCTTTGCTAAGATAAAGTCTTGGACCGACATCCGCTAAGACGTGGCGGAAAGGAATTTACTATGGTAAAATTGCTCTTTGACAGCCAGTAATAAAAAATAACAAGTAACACAGCAAAAAAGAATGAACGAGACAAACCTGCTTTTGAATGCATACTACGAAGCCCTTTATGAGCAGCTGGAAGCTAAAAAAAGCCTTCTTGAAAAAATAATAGAAAAGCTGCTGCGGCAAGAGCTCATAAAGCTCGGATTTGAAAACTTTGAAGAGGATAAATACACGGCCTACAGAGATGCGTGCCTGGCCTTCGTAGATGAACGAATAGAAACTTACAATCCAATCGGAATTCAATATACATTTGACCGCATCAGAGCTCGGGAAGCCATCGAATTAGAGCTGCAGCTTAACTGGTTCGACAGCCGGGCAGAATTTAAGGCCTTGATGGATATGGTGCGCAGTAAGACAGAACTTGAGATGACAGATGAAAGAATACAGCAATCAGCAGAAGAGCTTATTAAGCAGCTCGGAGCATTCCCAGATAAGAGCATTATATCTGCTTACAAGGCTAATCCCAGCTTGGGCAAGCTGCCAGACTATGTGGTAGCGCGAGCAATCGAAGAAATCGTCAGATAAACAAGTTTCAGAAGTACCAAACTGCAAAAGAACAAAATTCGATATTCGAACTTCAAACGTGTTATCTTAAGCAGGTCGGCATGAAACTTTATAGAGTTGCTTGCACTGTTCCGTAAGAAAATCAATAGGCAGAAACTTCTTTATTATTTCTATATTCGTCAGGAGATGACTTGAAAGCTCATTTGTCGTGAAGTAACCGCCTTGGGAAAGAGCCATATAAATTAAAAGCTGGTCGGCTAAAAAACGGTCGACAGCAGCACCGCTGGCCAGGAAATCCTTAGCAAAATAGACAACCTCACTAATTACATCTCTCGATGGCTTACCTTTCATCCCAAAGGCCGTAAATACTGTAGTATGGTCGGCAGCACACAACCGAATCATTGCGCAATTTCCCGGCCCATCGGAATCCCTCACCTCAATGTGGTCAATATTCTGGATATTCAAATCGCTTTGCAATAATAGTTTCCATTGTCGCTCGGCGATGTGTGCAGGGAGTTTTGCCGTATATATCCTTGCGCGAATTTGAAACTGCTCGCTTTGCTTACAAAGGTTGATTATATGCTGCGGTTTCTTTTTCCAAGGCTGGATTTCAAAAGTTATTTTCCCGCCACCGGCGGGGAAAAAGCCGTGCTTTATCAATTTGCAATTGCCATAAAAACCAGCGGTTTCAATAGCAGGTAGGAAAGTCTCGCAAATAAAGTCAAATGGTGGGGCCAAAGGATTATGAGTTCCGCCGGTAACGGCTATTGTCGAAGGTTTATCGACCAAAAATAACGCAGGCAGGAGTGTTTGAACTACCAGAGTTGCAGAACCAGCTGTTCCTATATCAAAATGAAAATTGCCACTTCGCACAGCACCGGGCTGAAAATCCAATACTCCCGAGCCTAAGGTATCTCCCTGACATTTTCCATTGCAGATTTGACAGGCAGCCTGGACGCAGCTCAGGTGTTGTTTCGCCAGGCCCGGATTACGACGAGAAGAACGGATGTTTTCGATATGCAAAGCTTTGCCGGTTATGCAAGTCAAGGCCAGGCTCGTCCGCAGTATCTGCCCTCCTCCTTCGCCTGTGCTGCCATCAATGAAAACAGTTTCCATATCACTCATTCAGAAATATCTATCGTGACATCTCCAATAACGATGCAAAAAATCTTCTGGATATCAAGTTGAGGTGCTCTGACCACAACAATACCCTTATCATTGCGGCTTCCCAAACGCTTTATATTAGGGTCTCCACGCCAATCAGTTATTAGACCAATGGCAACATCCACACCTTTGGCATCTCTAAGTCCCACTACAAGGTTGATGAGACTGTCGCAACTTAAATTCCAGCCTCGTTGAACCGCTACATCATCTAAATTGATATTATAAAAAGAAGAATTTTGAAAATACTTGCTAAATTGATTTCGACGGTAGCTTTGCCTATTCTGTGGCGATTTGAGCGGTATCTGGGGCGGAGAACAAATTAGCTCAAGGTGTATCTGGAAAGATTTCAGACCAGCAAGAATATCGCTTAGCTCATCATCTCGCTGCACTGCTAAAATCAAATCCGGTTTTAACAATCGCTGCACCGTCCACCACAAAGCGCTTGCCGCCGGTCCACGGATAAAACCGGGAGTATCGATTATAATTAGCTTTGCGGATTTTGATACCTGTTGAACGCATTGTGCAATGGCAGCAGTCAGCTGCAGCAAATGACCCACAGGTGTTATATCACCTACGAAACTAATACCACCGATTGTTAATTGCGAGAAATCAACACGCGGGTCATTGACAATAGCCCAGCCAACAGTTGTAGGTGGTCCGATATGGGATTGGCCAATATCTGCGTCAATAATACCAACAGGCCGGCTCGAAGTTGCGTGCCTTGCCAAAGCCGCTGCAAGAGTAGTTTTGCCAGTATCAGCAGCACCAAGAATCAAACAAATTCCTTTTTGTATTAGGTCTTTGCTTAAGAGCTGTTGAGCGATATTGTCAGCCCAGTCCAGTAACATTGAAGGTTGCACCTGTAATTATTTACGGCAATAGCCTACTGTAACCATATAGATAGGCTCAAGTTCGCCGGGCAGCGACAAAGCTTTGCTGACGGAAGCATCGTCAAAGGCACCGACTGGAACAGAGCCAAGACCCAGAACCTGCGCCTGCAGATGCACATTCTGAGCGGCGTGGCCGGCTTCCATATAAACATAACGAATACCACGCTGACCATAGCGACCGGTTGTCCTGCTGAACTGAGCTGTAAAGACCAGCGTCAGCGGTGCATCTTCGATAAATCCCTGTCCCCACGCAGCCGAAGCAAGCTCAGCCCGCAAATCCTGTTCCGTCAGTTTCTCAAGGCAATGCCTGTCAAGCAAATAACGAAACAAACCGTCACCGTTTACAACAAAAAGCTCCAGAGGATAGGTTGCTCCTGCTGAAGGTGTGGTGCGATATCCACTTCTGGCGTCTTTACCCTGGGCTGCCCAGATTAGCTGACCGGTCTGCTCAGGTGTGAGGGGCTTAGGTAAAAAATGACGTCGAGAACGCCGGGCCGCTATAGCTTTCTCCAATGATACCGAACCATCCTGGTTTGGCTTAGGAAGATTTACTAACTCGCTCATCTTTATTTCCCCACTGCTATTTTCTATATTAAATTACTGATTATAACAAACAGGGTAAAGTATTTCTATCCTTAAACCTTTGCTGTCAAGTTCAGGTTTCTGCGGTAATGTCTCGGTCTTTCCGCTAACGGCCTGGCAGGCCGTCCAAGCAGCAACAAGGGCATCAAGAATATCATCAGGCGCCACTTTCCCAGGTCTGCGAGCTTCGGAAATAATCTTCTCGACATTTTCAAAGATAGCTGAGAGCAGTTTCGCACGTTCTTTTCGGCCAACGAATCTTTTTTTATTGTGCCGCATTGGTCTTTTATTGTTTAAAGCCCAGAACGAAATTTCCGGATGGATTTCCCGAAATCGGTTCTGAAGCGCTGGTGTTATTAGGTCATTTACCTGGCGAATTTTTTTCAGCAGAGCAAAGCTTTGTTTAGTTAGGTTCTTGCCGGAGTGTTCAGAGCTAATTCTGCAGGCCGTTTCATAATCTTTGGCCATAAGGCAGGGCCTAATTGGTGCAGGAAATATACTGCTTGCTCGTGGCCGGTGGAGAAGTTCACGTGCTGCGACATCACACCCACGTGGCCTGTTGCCGTCACTCAGGCCGATAGGAATATCAACACAAACTAATTCGCAGTCGGTCGTTTTCGAAAGTACCTCTGCAAAGTCCCTTGCCACTAACGACTTCTTCACCTTAAGAACACAAGGAGTATCTGTCCGGCTATCTTCTTTCATTCTCGATACAATAACAACAAACCATCCGCCTTTACAGCCATCCACACCGGCGACATAAAATAATTGTCGTGTTGACACTGTATTTACGTCCCTTTTTTAAGAAATAAAAGGATTTGAGAGATTTCAGCTATCGTTTTATCACGATTTTGAGCTGTCAAATTAAATAGTTTTGTGCCCGGATAATTCTTTACTTCGGAAATAAGCCCGCTTCCTTTTTGCGCCACAGTAGCCAATACAGATTTGTTGGATATAAAAAGCCGGCGTATCGCTGTAATAAACTTTTTCGAAAAGCACTCCATCTTGCCAATCTCGTCGATGACAAATAATTCTGCATCGGCCTGAACGTCTAAAATATTCACTACGGATTTTTCGAAGCCCGCAACATCCACGCCATATTTGCCTACTCTAAAAGGTCCTTTGATGTCAACGTGCGCCAGTATTCCGGAAGCTCCATCCAATCCGGTCCAGCCAAAACCTTTGCGCACATTATTCTCTCGAATTTCCTGCGTATAAAACCCTGCTACCTTTTTGGAATCGAAGTTGTCTATAATCTGCATTATTGCAGTTGTCTTGCCACAGCCCGGCAGACCGGTTAACAAGATTTTGGCTGATTTAGATAACATAGCTTTACACTTGTTCGCGCTTTGTTGCTTATCTTTTTCTTTTGCCGGCAGCCCAGCTTTTTATTTTGGCTGCTGAGAAGGTATTAAGAACATCGGCCTTTGTTACCCAGCCACGGGCGGCGGTTGCCACTCCGTACTCCATAAAGTCAAGTCCAGCAATGCTGTGAGCATCAGTCCCGATGACAAGCTTAACACCTGCTTCGATTGCCATTTTGCAATGGACATCCTTAAGGTCTAAACGCCATGGGTTTGCATTAACTTCAAGAGCGGTATGTGTTTGAGCAGCGTGTTTAACTACAGCAGCGATATCAATATCCATTGGCTCTCGCTGGCCGATTAGCCTGCCTGTAGGATGAGCGATACAGTGCACATAGGGATTATCCATCGCTTTCAGCGTGCGGGTGGTTACCTTTTCGCGTGAGCTTGCCAGGCCGGAATGCACCGCTGCTATTACGAAATCCAGCTCGGCCAGCAGTTTATTATCGAAGTCCAGAGAGCTATCCGCAAGGATGTCAACTTCAGTTCCCGCCAGAATAGTTATACCTTTTAGCTGCTCATTTAGTTTGCGGATTTCCTTGATTTGCCGACCAAGCTGTTTGGCTGACAGACCATTAGCAATTGCCGATGACTGCGAGTGGTCGGTGATGCAGATATATTTGTAACCTGCCTTTTTTGCGGCCTTGGCAAGCTCGGATATCTCACAGTCGCCGTCAGAGGCGTTTGTATGAATGTGGAGGTCACCTGGAATATCCTCGATTCGAATTACCTCGGGCAGCAAATGAGCTTTTGCAGCATCAATCTCACCACGGTCTTCACGCAGCAGCGGCTCGATATAGTCGAGGCCAAGCTTGCGGTAGATTTCCTGCTCAGTTTGGCCTGCAACCATCTTATCTGCCCGGAACAGACCATACTCATTCAATTTTAGCTTTGCCTTAACGGCAATTTCTCTCAGCCGCACGTTATGCTGCTTCGAGCCGGTAAAATATTGCGCCGCAGCGCCGAAACTCTTCTCCGGCACGACCCGGACATCAACATGGACAGGCGTAGTTTCCATCTGGATAATCGCTGAGCCTTTTGTTGGCCCAGCTCCGAGAACATCTTGAACGAACCGGGCATTGGTAAATTTCTGTATAATTTGCTTGCCCTTACCGCCAGCAACTAATATATCAACATCACCAATGGTTTCTGCACACCGTCGCAGTGAGCCTGCAGGCTGAATTTTTTTAATGCCGGAAAGGCTCCTTAGAAATTCGCTAACGAGTTCGGCTGCTTCTGTGGCCTGGTCAAGGCGTATTCTGCCAGTTGACTTTTCGAGAAATTCGATGCCTCTCACAATAACGGCTGCTTTTTTATCACCAAAGCCGGGCAGCTCAGCTACAGAACCTGCCTCAATTGCTCCTTTTAACTCGGCAATGGTTTTTACATTTAGTTTTTCATAGACTGCCTTGACACCCTTTGGGCCCATACCGGGTATGGTGAGTAGTCCCAGCAGGCTTGGTGGGATTTTGGTGAGCAACTGCCGGTGGGCGGTTATTGTGCCGGTTTTTACAAACTCCTGAATTTTGGCAAGGCTTGACTTCCCGATGCCCGGTATTTTTGCGAGTTCGCCGCTTTCCAGCAAGGTCTCGACATCCGTTGGTGTATCGGAAATAATTCTTGCAACTTTTCGGTAGCTGCTGATGCGGAAGCGGTCCTCGCCGAGGATTTCCATAATATCAGCCATTTGCTCGAAAAGTTCACTAAGAACGGCATTTTTCATAAAGTTGATTATATACAGGCTAAAAGTTTTTGTTCTTTGTCTCCGTGGAACAAGGCCGCAGCCACTTTATACTTTTTGCGCCGCATCTTTGCTCCTTGCTCCAGCCGACCTTGTCAAGCCTTCTTGCTTGTCACAGCTGTGAAGGAACAAATAAGCTGCTCGACCTTAATGCTTCCACATTTGGGACATTTGTGCCTTCGCTCGTGCTCTTTGAAGCTTAGCACAAGCTCAAATTTCTTGCCGCACTTTCTACACTTGTACTCATAGGTCGGCATTGGTTTACTCCAGTCATCGTTTCAGACCGGCTCAGATAAGTCAAATTGTTACTCTAAGATAACATCACAAATCTATTTTACAACAGGCGGTTAATTTCTGGTATTATAACAAAAATCTGGATAATAAAGTAACTATGCAAAAAAACAGTATGGATATGGAAGAAACTTCAAACCAGGCCAGACAATATTCCAAGCTCAAAACTCAATTGATAGTCTATCAGCTACTACTAACAGCAGCTTTCTTGATAACTATGCTTTTCTCAGGAGCATCTTTATTCTTAAAAGCTCTGGTTATAGGCTTAAGCCGGAATTTTTATCTGCAACTTGGTTTCTACTTAGTCATTTTCAGCGGTATTTATTATCTGCTATTCATCGGACTGGATTTCTACGGCAGCTTTCTTTTGGAACATAAGTTCAAACTCTCAAATCAAACAATTCTTGGCTGGCTAAAACAGAGCATAAAGAAAGGGCTGTTATCTTTGCTGATGCTCTTAGCAGCAGCAGAAGCATTTTACTTTCTCTTAAGAAATTTCCAAAATAACTGGTGGCTGCCAGCAACAGCACTATGGCTGATGCTCACTATTACTCTTGCTAAGATTACACCGATTTTAATAATACCTTTATTTTATAAATGCAGGCCATTAGTCAACAGAGAACTCAAAGAAAACCTGATTAGGTTAAGCAAAAACCACGGCGTTAGAATCAAAGAAGTTTTCGAGGTTCAGTTAAGTAAGGACACCAAAAAGGCAAACGCCGCAGTTGTTGGATTCGGCAAAGGCCGACGCATACTTCTGGGCGATACTCTACTTGAGAACTATTCAGACCAGGAAATTGAAGCTATATTTGCTCATGAGCTGGGACATCTATGCTTGTTACATACCTGGAAAATCTTCGCCTTCGGAACGGTAATTTCCCTCGCCAGCTTTTATCTTACCTTTTTATTACTCAAAACAAGTTTAACCTTCTTTGGCTTTAACCAGATTTATGATATCGCTGCTTTTGCTCTTTTAGCTTTAATTTTGATGTTGTTGGGACTATTATTTATGCCGATTCAGAACAGTTTTTTGCGTCACTTAGAAAAAAACGCGGATATGTTCGCCCTTGACCACATACAAAACAAGCAAAGTTTCATTGCTGCTATCAAGAAGTTAGCCAATCAGAATTTAAGCGACCCTTCACCAGGCAAATTTGCAGAATTTTTATTGTATACTCATCCGCCAATCTCGAAAAGACTGCATTATGCCGGAGAAAAAAGTGAAAAATGCCCCGAACAAAGACACACTGCCAAAGACTTTAATTAAGGAATTCGGCAGACCCTTTTCTTGCTCGTTAGGTATCAGCCTGCAAGGAGGTAAAGAAAGGGAAATATTCAAATGGTTTCTCGCTTCGGTCCTATTTGGTAAACGAATCTCTTACAGAATTGCTGAAAAGACATACTACCAGTTCAAAGCAAGCAATGTTCTGACCCCAAAAGCTATCACCGAAACAGGCTGGGACGGTTTGGTGAAGATTTTGGATGACGGCGGCTATGTCCGATATGACTTCTCAACCGCTACCAAGCTGCTTTTTTTGTGTGAACAACTACAGCAAAAATATGGCTCCTTAAATGAGCTGCACAGACAGGCTAAAGGCCCAAAGGATTTAGAGCAAAGGCTTATGGAGTTCAAAGGCATCGGGCCGGTAACTACAAACATCTTCCTCAGAGAACTAAGAACCGTCTGGAAAAAGGCAGACCCAGAACCCCTGGATTTCGTGAAAAAACAAGCACATAAGTTAGGCATCAAGCTAAGTAAATTCAAAAGAAAGACTAAAAGATTTATAAGGTTGGAGGCAGCACTTATAAGAAGCTGTAAACAGAAAGAACAAAAAGTGTCTTACAACTACAAATGATAAACTTGCATCATTGCTCACTTCTTTGCTCAACAATTTCTCGTGCCGCTTGAGAACCTAAAATCCATTCGAGGCGGTTTGCCGTCCATTCGGCTTCATCATCGAAACCAACTTTTTGGTAAAGTCGGAAAAGATTGCAGAAACGACTGACAACGTCGAATCCGATACTGTGCTGAAGCTTACGCAGACAAACCGGGCAAAGATGCATAGGTCGGGCATCGCTCTCTTTTAGATGGTTGGAGCCGTTCAGGATGCACTTAAAATATATACAATGCTTCAACCCGAACATATGAGCTGTCTCATGCACTAAAACCTTGCAGCTTCGGCGAAGCAGGATTCTCTCATAATCTTTTTCGCGCTTCTCACCATAAAAAACAGGGTCATAACGGGCAAAACTATACACTCCAACTCTTTCGCCAAGTGAGGCCTGACCAAAAACGAAATTCCACGAAGGTTCGGGGTAAAGGTCTTCCATAGTAATTGCAAGAACACAGAAAGCATCGGCAGGGAGATTGCCTCTGAGGATAGATAAAACATCACCGGTCAGGATTTGCCGATTTCTGGTATAAGGATTGATGCGACTCGTAAGGCTTCTGTCACTTAGAGCCAGGCGAGGTAGAACCTCTACTTGCATACCAAAGTAAGCAGCAGCATACTCGCTTAGTTTTTCCACTAAAGGAATCCTGCCTTTCGGAAATTCCCCTAATGGTTGCAAATAGATTTTCCTGCGGATTTTGTCCGGGCGATTCGGCCTGGACTTTACAAAATCATCAAAAGTCTGGCCGGTTTCCGAATGTTCTGCCAGCCAGTCCCCATGTTGCGGATGCGGTATAGCTTCGAAGTCGCTACCGGGTTCCAATGCCTTCCGAAGCGACTCTGGAAGTCCTTTAGTTGAGCCGATGGCTTTAAGTCTCTCTGCAACAGTGGGTGGTTTGAAATCCATCGCTAAAGTCACCAAGAAAAACAAAAAAAATGCACCTGAAAAAAGAAACCGCTTCATATCAGAAACATTCAACGACACAATCGGTCAAAGAAAACTGTTTTGCACTGCCAGCTACTCGCTGCCGCAGCTTTGAGAGATATTCAGTTCGAGATTTATAATCAAATAAAATCTGCCTGTATTGGTTAAACAAATCCGGAAATCTTTTACTCAACAGCTTTGCCACAGAAGGCCAGACTTTCGGCCGTCGATTAAGGGCATCAACCCAGATTATATCAACCGAAAGGTCAGATGCTCGTTGGAACATAGAATCAATCGATGACTGGTTGTCCGATAGAAATGGCAGCAGCGGGCCAAACATAATTGCTGTCTCCAGTCCTGCTCGCTTTGCCTGCTCTATCACACTAAATCGCTGTTCGACATTTGAACTATTTGGCTCCCACAGACTCCTTAAACGCTCATCCAGCGTGGTAACCGTTACGCCTATTCTGACGCTGCGTTCGGAAAAAATGTCCAGGTCCCGTAACACAAGTGCACTCTTGGTCAGAACATTCACCTTGAAACCGTGCTCAAGTAGTAACTCACAGCATTTGCGCGTTAGTTTCCATTCGGCTTCGAGTGGTTGCCAACCATCACAGGCACTGCTCACAAATACCTCGCCGGGTTCTGCACGACGCAATTGTCGCCTGAGTGTTTCAACTGCATTAACCTTGACATCAACAAACTTACCCCACGGCTCCGCATGCGGATGGAATCGCTGCATAAAACGCGCGTAACAGTATATACAGCTATGCGCACAGCCGGTGTAACAATTCAAAGAGTAGTCGCTGATACTCGTGCAATTTAGAATCGTTTTGCATTCCGTCTGGCGAACGATAATCCCACTCGAAGCCCCACTTACAAAGTAAGATGCTTCTTCTCCCTGATGCTGTCTCATTGTTTCAAACATATTTGAAACAATCTGTCTTTTATTCATAATTAGACATTATATCAAGTCTGCCCACATTATGTCAGGGGAGTTATCTCGAAGCCCATAATAAATTTAATTGGGTGTTTAGGACCGCTAACGAAGTATATGAATGTTGCCTATTCGCACGCACTTCAGACCCGCAGACTTGGCAGCGGCAAGACAATCCTCCGCTTGTTTCCACGATGTCGCAGGAAGGTCTGTCATAAGAAAATCACCGTGAAATCCAAGAAGCACATACGGTATATTCGGGTCTAATTCTGCAATGAATGATGCTATTGCACCGACCTCCTGAACATCAATATAACCCGGCACCAGAAGCGTGCTCGCAATAAGTGGGGGTGGCTGTGGCCTTTCCGGAATACGCTTCGCTGCAGCAGCAAAGTTCTCAAGAGTCTGACTATTGCTGACACCACAAAGTGCAAAATGGATGTTCGAATTGATAGCTTTCAAATCAAACTTTACACAACCGCCGCTTTCAAGAGACAAATCCATCATCTTATCCAGCAGCTTTGGATTCATAGAGCCGTTCGTCTCCCAGCAAATGCGTAATATCCTCTGCCCGCTTTGTCTCCATGCCAATCTCGAAGCTGCTAACGCATGCGGTAGTTGGCAGGTAGGGTCGCCTCCGAAAAAGCATATACAGGAAGTCTGAGCAGTTACTGCTTCCGCAAGCTCTTGAGCGGTGTGCGTTCTATTCGTTAACGAATGCTTTCGATAATGCCAATTCTGGCAAAACAGACAGTCAAATGTGCAGGCCTCATAAAAAACTGCCAGATTCAAATAGCCCCGTTCAGGCCCGGCTCGGTATGCCCATTGAGGGTATCCGGCACCACTTCCCCCTGCACATACCCAGTCCGCCACACAATTGGTTGGCAGCGCATCGTAATACCAGGAAACTACAGCCTCTTTGGAAGTTCCGCCTCTCAAATGCCCTTTTTCATTTCTTCTAACACCGCAGTAGCCCCGCCCACCGATAGGAATTTTGCATTTATTTTGACAAAGCACACACTGAACACCATTGCAAGCAGATGACGGCAAAGAAGAAAGGCCAAATTCCTGGCGACCACGAGAATGAATTTCCTGAATCTCCGCGCGAAAGCCGTCGTCAGCTTTGCGAATACATCCAGCACAAAGAGACAATACTTCAGCTATTTCCTCGGAAACTCTGCCGCATTTTTTGCACGTAGCCATCGTATCCAGCCTAACCAGCGAAAATTTCAACCCCCACAGGCCCCTGTCCTCGCCCATACTTAATCACTCATCACACAGAGTTCCAGTAACATCTCCACCTTCTTGTATTATAAGTAATGTTACAAGAAATGTATGGAATATTAAAAATCCCACCGACCTTCTAACAGCCTGGCAAAAAACACTTTATTTAGCGGATTTCCTACTTTCCTGACAGAACTTGCTCATCAGTGCCATTGCTTCGTTGACTCTTTCAGCAGAGCCGTCCATTTTTGCATAGGCATCAATCAGCTCTAACAACTCGGGCGCCGGCTCAACATCACCATAATGATGTGCCACATTAACAATAGCAGCATCAAGGCCATATTCCATCGCCTTTGCAAGATAAGCCCTGCAAATTCCGATTCTGCGACTGGGTAAATCGCGTGCGCAATTGCTCATACCAAACAAACAATGCACGCCCTTCATCTTCGGGTCTTCTTTTATCCTCTTTACTGTCTCAAACGCCCGGTAAGTGTAGCCCGGCACACCCGGCTCCATAGGCATATCTATCGCCAGTGGAAATACGGTCGAATCGAAAAATATCTCTTCAGGCCTAAAACCATACTGGCCCACCGCCTTATCAAAAATTCGCTTTGCCAGAGAATACAGCTCATCAACCGAATGCGAACCGCCGGGACCTGTGGGTGTCTCTTCGCCAACCAAAAGGCCGACAAATGCATAATCAAAATCTTTTTTCAACGGCAGGATGTTATCCATAGTATAGACCTTAACTGAATTTAGAAGCGGCTGGCTGACTTGCTCGCCGGTATTATACCACTGCTGCAAACCCGCTTTCAGAACATCATCGTTACTGCTGTCGATGCAAATCGGCACACCATCGCTCCACTTGCGGACCATCCTGACGTATTCGGGCATCATATCAACAGCAGCCTGCGGGTTGCTCTCGCCAAAGGCATCGAGATTAACCGCAATATAATCGGCACCCTCTGCTGCCTGAGATTTAATCAGGCCCTTAATATAATCCAAAGGTTCAGACGGCACAGAATAGGCATCGGGGCCAAGCTCCAACAACCGCTTCATTACCTCGCCGGTTTTGGGAATTGAAGCATGAATTGACTCACCAATAAAAATCAGAGGTTTTTTCATCGTGTCTTTCCTTAACAAGTCATTATTTCAAGATTAATCACAGAAAAATATTTAATTCAACCTACCACTCTGTGACAGGTGTTTCGATGAACTGTCATTGCGAGGCCTGATAAGGCCGTGGCAATCTCAATTGTCAAAAGAACCAAGATTGCTTAACTTCGCTTACAATGACGACCATCAATTAAAGTGTCACAGAGCACTACACTGGGTTTTTCTTACATTTAAGCCGGATTGAACATCATTCTATTACTAAAAACAAGTTCTAACTATCAAACTTTTGCCCTGCAATGGTGTTTTTTGGTAGGAAAAAGGCATAAAAAGCAAATTTATACCATTTAAGTCTTTTGAAGACATGTCAAGATAGGCAAAACAAGCCGACCAACAAATACTGGCTTTAAACAAGATAGCAAGATAGTGCAAAAAAAAGGCTTTGTTCTTATATATGTCAACAAATTTTTCAGTAAGATTAAACAGTGTAGCAGTGAGAAATCAAAAAACACAGGGCCCCGCCCCTGCCGCAGGGGCGGGGTAGAAAAAATATAAAATCTTGAGATGACAGGAAAAGCAATATGAAACTCGACCCAACTAAAATGAAGGATTGGCAGGTTGCAGAAGCTGCCGAGGAACAAATGAAGCCTTTTCAACATCTTGCAAATGAAATAGGGCTTAAAGAAGAAGAACTGATACCTATGGGACGTCAATTAGGCAAAGTCGATTATAAAAAGGTGCTCGAGCGACTCAAAAATGTGCCCAACGCAAAGTATATTGATGTTACCGCTATCACACCCACACCATTAGGTGAGGGAAAAACAACAACTGCTATTGGGTTGATAGAAGGCCTAGGCAAGCTTAACAAACGCGTCGTCGGCGCAATCCGACAGCCAAGCGGCGGGCCTACATTCAATATCAAAGGCTCCGCTGCAGGTGGAGGACTTGCCCAGTGCATCCCTTTAACGCCTTTCTCAATCCGGCTCACCGGCGATATAGACTCAATTACAAACGCACACAACCTCGCTATGGTAGCTCTGACTTCTCGTATGCAGCACGAGCGAAACTACGATGATACACGTCTGGCGGCAAGCAATATCAAAAGACGCCTCGATATCGACCCCAAAAGAGTGCAGATGAACTGGGTTATGGACTTCTGCGCCCAAGCACTGCGAAACATCACCATCGGTAAGGGGGAGAAAATGGACGGCTACGAAATGGAATCAGGCTTTGCCATTACAGTCTCCAGTGAGGTAATGGCTATTTTGGCCGTTGCCAAAAATCTGAAAGACCTGCGGGAGCGAATGGGCAGAATAGTCATCGCATACGATAAAAAAGGTAACGAAGTTACCACCGCAGACCTTGAAGTTGATGGTGCTATGACCGCCTGGATGGTCGAAGCCATCAACCCCAATCTGTTGCAGACCATCGAGGGCCAGCCCGTCTTTGTCCACGCAGGGCCTTTCGCAAATATCGCTGTTGGACAAAGTTCTATCATCGCAGATGAAGTCGGAACCAAACTGGGGGACTACCACGTGACCGAAAGCGGTTTCGGAGTTGATATTGGCTTCGAGAAGTTCTGGAACATAAAATGTCGTATGTCGGGTCTAACTCCAAACGCAGTCGTCATCGTCGCAACTATCCGCGCTTTGAAAATGCACGGTGGAGGACCAACTGTGAAGCCGGGTGTGCCATTGGCAGAAGAATATACAAAAGAAAATCTCGAACTGCTCGAAAAAGGCTGCGGGAACCTCATTGCTCATATCGAAACCGTCAAGAAAAGTGGTGTCCGACCGGTAGTTTGTATTAACAGCTTCTACACAGATACCAAAGCAGAAATCGAGATGGTCCGCAAAATTGCCGAGCAAAACGGTGCCTTAGTGGCTTACTCAGAACATTGGCTAAAAGGCGGCGATGGGGCAATTGAACTCGCTGAAGCGGTAATACAGGCCTGTGAGGAAAAGAATGAATTCAAATTCCTTTATAAGCTCGATACACCCCTGAGAAAAAGAATCGAACTTATTGCTAAAGAAGTCTACGGGGCCAAAGGGGTAACTTATACCGATGAGGCTTTGGAAAAGGCAAAGGCCTTTGAGGCCGACCCAAAGGCCGGCGAGCTGGGAACCTGTATGGTCAAAACACACCTCAGCCTATCGCACGACCCGGACATTAAAGGCCGACCAAAAGACTGGGAACTTCCTATCCGTGACATCCTTGTTTACAAAGGAGCGGGCTTTATTGTCCCCGTCGCCGGAGCTATTAAACTGATGCCCGGCACTGCTTCTGACCCAGCCTTTCGACGTATCGATGTAGATGTAAACACTGGAAAAGTCCAGGGATTGTTCTAAATCACTCTTTGCAAGGAAAAAGTAAGGAGTATTAACTTATGACAGCAAAAATAATTGATGGCAAACAAGTGGCCGAGGACATGCGGGCGGAACTAAAAGAAGAAGTGGCTAAACTTAAAGAAAAGGGTATTGTGCCGGGACTGGGAGTTGTCTTGGTTGGCGAAGACCCGGCCTCAAAGTCCTACGTTACTGCTAAAGAACGTGCCTGCGAAGAATTAGGAATCTATTCTGATGATAACCGTCTGCCTGCAGATACATCACAGCAGGACCTAATCGCATTAATCAAGCGAATGAATGCTGACCCGAAAATACACGGCATTTTAGTTCAACTGCCCCTGCCTAAAGGTCTTAACGAGTCCGAAGTCCTTCTCGCTATTGACCCGGACAAAGATGTCGATGGATTCCACCCAATGAACGTCGGCAAAATGATGGTCGGCGAAAAGGCATTTCTGCCCTGCACGCCGCATGGAGTTATCCAGTTGTTACTTCGAAGTGGTGTAACTATCGAAGGTGCCAACGTAGTAATTGTTGGACGAAGCAATATTGTAGGAAAACCTCTTGCAAATATGCTTATCCAGAAAAATCCAAAAGGTAACGCCACAGTAACCGTTTGCCACACACGAACCAGGGACCTCGCTCATCACACAAGACAAGCTGATATCCTCATCGCAGCCGCAGGCAAACCCAATACCGTCACAGCCGATATGGTAAAGGACGGCGTCGTTGTTATTGATGTCGGTGTCAATCGTGTCGAGGATGCTACCGCAAAAAGAGGCTACCGACTTGTCGGCGATGTGGATTTTGAAGCGGTCAAGGAAAAGGCCTCACTTATTACCCCTGTCCCGGGTGGGGTAGGCCCGATGACGATAACTATGTTGCTGTTTAACACAGTTGAATCAGCAAAAAGAACTGGTGTTCCAAACGCAAAATAAGGTGGTTTGGAAACTCTCATATATGGAAAGGAACAGAAGTGGCTACTAAAAAATATCCGGTAATTTGGTTGCAAGGTGCAGGTTGCACGGGCTGTTCCATATCGGTCTTGAATGCCGTAAGTCCCAGAATCCAAAATCTTTTGCTGGATGAGCTTGTCCCAGGCCAACAACTCAATCTGGTATTCCATGCGACGATAATGGCTGGACAGGGAGAAAAGGTAATTAAAGTCCTAAAAGACACCGAAAACCAAAGAAAGGGCGGATATATATTAGTTGTCGAAGGAGCTATTCCAACTGCTGAAGGTGGACTTTATGGCAGTATCGGCGAAAGAGATGGAAAGCACTTGACCATTCAACAAAGCGTTGAAGAACTTGGAAGAAACGCAATGCTTACAATCGCTCTCGGCACCTGCGCTGCATACGGTGGAATACCGGCAGCAAAACCTAATCCAACCTTATGTAAGGGCGTTAAGGCCGTCTTTAATGAAAAAAAGATTGAGACACCGGTGGTAAACGTCCCCGGTTGTCCACCACACCCTGATTGGTTTACAGGTACTATATCAGTGCTGCTGTTCTCAGGTGCCGATGCGCTTGACCTGGACCAACTGGGTCGGCCAAAACTTATTTACGGACACCTAATTCACGAGAACTGTCCCCGAAGAGCCGACTTCGACAAAGGCAAATTCGCTGAGAAGTTAGGCGATCCAGGCTGCCTTTATAAATTAGGATGTAAGGGTCATTACACCTATGCAGACTGCCCTTTAAGACAGTGGAACAGCGGCCTAAATTGGTGCGTAAAGGCAGGCTCGCCGTGTCTGGCCTGTGTCGAGCCGGAATTCCCGGACGGCACATCACCGATTTACGAAAAGATTACTTTCGAGGACCTCACAAATGAGCAAAAAAATAAAGATTGACCCGGTCACAAGGATAGAAGGCCACCTCGCCATTGAGGCCGTCGTAGATAACGGCGTTGTGAAGGAAGCGAAAAGTCTCGGGACACTTTTTCGCGGCTTCGAGATAATCCTGAAAGGAAGAGACCCTCGCGATGCCAATCAACTGACCCAGCGAATTTGTGGTGTCTGTCCCATTGCTCACGCGACGGCATCGGCCCTGTGCCTCGACGATGCATTTGCCTTAACCGATAAAATCCCAAACAACGCAAAGCTTATCCGCAATCTCATCTTCGGCTCAAACTTCCTGCAGTCGCATATCCTGCACTTCTACCATCTCGCAGCGCTGGATTATGTTGACGCAGCCAGCGTAGTAGGGGATTTGGCGCCTTTTGTGCCGCGATACGAAGGTGATTACCGCGTAAGTGCCAAGGCAAACGCCGAACTGGTAAATCATTATCTAAAGGCATTAGACATCAGGCGGAAATGTCAAGAAATGCTTTCGATATTCGGTGGCAAGATGCCCCATAACGTTGGTATCGTTCCTGGTGGAGTTACCGAAAAGCCCACTGAGGATAAAATAACCAATTTCCTCTGGCGCCTCAACGAAATCCGGGACTTTGTTGATAATACCTACATCCCGGATGTGATAGCTGTAGCAAAAGCCTACAGCGATTATTTCGAGATTGGCAAAGGCTGCAAAAGCCTTCTTGCCTATGGCGGCTTTGATTCACCAAATGGCAAGCTTTTCGAAGCTGGTGTTATTTCTCCTGATTTGCACTCTGAGATGTTTTCTAAAGACAATATCACCGAGGATATAAAACATTCCTGGTATGCGGATTCTGATTCTGGAAAAAACCCGGCTCAGGGCCAAACAAAGCCGGAGCTTAAAAAGAAACAAGCCTATTCATTCCTGAAGTCTCCACGGTACAAAGGCAAGGTTTGCGAGCTTGGGCCTCTGGCACGAATGGTATGCAATTATGTGCAAGCCAAAGGCAAAACGAAAGAACTGGTTGATTCGCTGCTTGGCCAACTGGGGGTGGGCGTTGATGCGCTCTTTTCTGTCCTTGGACGCCACGCAGCAAGAGCACTGGAAGCCAAGCTCGTCGCTGATACTATGGCCGATTGGCTTCAGGCGCTAAAACCTACTGAACCTGCTATTGTTCAGCACAAAATACCTGACCAAGCCGAAGGTGCTGGATTAACTGAAGCTCCTCGAGGTGCAGTGGGACATTGGATAACCATCAAGGACAAAAAAACCGAACGCTATCAGGTTATCACGCCTACGGCCTGGAACGCCTCACCGAAAGATGACAAAGACCAACCCGGTCCGGTAGAACAGGCAATAATAGGCACCAAGGTCAAGGATAGTGATAATCCCTTTGAACTTGTCCGAATTGTCCGAGCCTTCGACCCCTGTCTGGCGTGTTCTGTGCATCTGCTCGACGTCAGAGGAATTGAGTTAGGAGCCTTTAGAGCTGTTTGATATGCAGATAAAAACAGATACCAAATTAGTAACACAGAAAAGAAACAATCACGCTGATAGCAGGCGCATCCTGATTGTGGGTTTGGGTAATATCCTGCTGAAGGACGAAGGTATCGGTGTCCACATTGCCAAAGAGTTACAGAAACAAAACCTGCCCGGCAACGTAGAAGTTATTGATGGCGGAACCGCCGGATTGGATGTTCTTTTGTCAGCCATAGATGTAGATAAGCTTGTAATTATCGACGCTTTCAGAGCCGGCAAAAAACCGGGCAACATCTATAAAATCAGCCTCAACAACAAGCAAAAAGACAGACTAATACAGATTTTCAGCCAAGAAACAATCTCGAAAATAAGCTTACATCAGGTTGGCCTGCTTGATGCTCTGAGTATCGCTGAAAAGATTAATATAGCGCCTGAGGAAATCGTAATAATTGGTGTCGAACCGGCAGAAATAGATTGCGGCTTAGAATTAACCGAGCCAGTTATGCGAAAAGTCCCCCAAATCATTAGCAAAGTATTAGAGGAAATCAAAGATGCTATTCACACAAAGTAAGCCGATAGAAGAAATCCTCGAGGCAATCGACAAGGAAAAAAATATATTCTTGCTGGCCTGTAACGGTTGCGCAGAATCCTGCGAAACCGGCGGAGAAAAAGGACTTTCTGCAATGAAAGAAAATCTCGAAAAAGCCGGCAAAAAAATAACCGGGACCTGTCTGGTTGATTTCCTCTGTAATAAGATGCTGGTAACTATGCGACTGTCCCGAGAAATGGATAAGATTCAATCGGCTGATTCTATCGTGGTGTTGACTTGCGGCATTGGTGTTCAGGCAGTCTCCACAGTTGTTCATAAGGTTGTCCACCCCGCAGATAACACCGTCTCGCTGGGCGGACTTCAGGGACTTTGGCCCTCGGATGAACGCTGTCAGGCTTGTGGTGACTGTGCTTTGGACTATACCGGAGGTATATGTCCGGTTACCGCCTGTGCGAAAAGTTTGCTTAACGGGCCTTGCGGCGGAGCCAAGGAGGGTAAATGCGAAGTTGACCCTGAAAAGGATTGCGGCTGGCAACTGATTTATGAGCGGTTGAAGAAAATCGGACGATTAGAAATCTTCAAAAAAATCCATAAGCCCCGTGACCACAGTAAAATGTTGCCGTCAGAACAGTTACGAAAAACATCTTTTTATGACATAGAATCTTAGTCCAAATCCGAAAATTTCTGATTTGATGACACCGAGCAGAACTAAAACGTAATAAGGAGGCATTTAAGGTATGAAGCTCACCGAACGCTTCGAAAAAGGAAAGTTTGTAATCACTTGTGAAGTTGGGCCGCCTAAGGGCGCTGAAATTAAAGAGAGCATAAATGAATTAGAGCCTCTGCGCAGCAAAATTGACGCCTTCAACGTCACTGATTTGCAAAGCTCCGTATTGAGATTAGGTTCTCTGGCAACCTGCCGACTCTTCAAAGAAAAAGACCTTGAGCCTATTATGCAGCTTACCTGCAGAGACCGTAATCGTTTGGCTTTGCAGTCGGATGTCTTAAGTGCAGCAGCATTAGGCATTGAGAACCTGTTGTGCCTCACCGGAGACCACCCAAAACTAGGTGACCACCCTGATGCAATGCCTGTATTCGATTTGGACTCGGTTCAATTGCTGTCGGCGGTCAGGGGATTAATGAATGGAAAAGATTTAGCTGGCAACGATTTGGAAGGCAAGCCTCCGCAATTTTGTCTCGGAGCAGTGGTAAATCCCGGCGCAGACCCGCTGGAACCACAAATCCTGAAAATGGAAAAAAAGGCCGACGCCGGGGCAGAATTCTTCCAGACTCAAGCTGTTTATGAAGTGGATAAATTTGCTTCATTTTGCGAAAAAGTAAAGCATCTGAAGGTGCCGATTATGGCTGGTATCGTCCTTCTAAAATCACCCGCTATGGCTAAGTTTATGAACGAAAATGTCGCTGGAATCCACGTTCCTGATGAAATTATCAATGAATTAGCCTCTGTAGAAAAAGAAAGAAGAGTCCAAAAAAGTTTGGAAATTTCTGCTCGCCTAATCAAACAGCTTCGTGGTTCGTGTCAGGGAATCCATATTATGTCTTTAGGATGGGAGAGGCATATACCCTGCCGTCNTGGAAATGGACCGGATTATGACAGCCGATGATTAAATAAACCTAATAGAACGACTACTTCGTATCAGTGAACTTGGAACAGCTTATAAAAGCAAGCAACGATTGCGAAAATCTGAATCATTTAACCTATTTTGGTAGGGTAAATTACTATGGNAGATTTGAAAGACATTAGCTGAGGCAATTATAAAAGGTGACCAAAATACCGCAGTAAAAATTACAAAGCAAGCTCTTAACGAGGGCATAGCAGCAAAAAGTGTTCTCAAGGATGGATTGATTGCTGGTATGGACATCGTTGGCGCACNTTTCAAAAATAACGAGATTTTTGTCCCCGAGGTGCTTATCGCAGCACGAGCAATGAAATCTGCTATGGGAATCCTCGAACCGGAGCTTGCCAAAGCTGGCGTCAAGCCTACCGGAACCTTTCTAATAGGAACTGTTCAAGGCGATTTGCACGATATCGGTAAAAATTTAGTGGCAATGATGCTAAAAGGTGCAGGTTTTGAAGTCATTGACCTTGGTGTTGATGTAACACCCGAAAAATTTGTCGAGCAGGTAAAAACCTCAAACGTCAGGCTGGTTGGTATGAGCGCGCTTTTAACCACAACAATGCCTGGTATTGAAAAAACCATAAAGGCCCTCAAGAACGCCGGCATTTCCGCTAAAATTATGATAGGAGGCGCACCGATAACTCAGGCTTACGCCGACAAAATCGGTGCCGATGGATATGCTCCCGATGCCGCTTCGGCCGTCGATGTTGCTAAATGCCTTATTTAACTTGGCTGCCTACAAGATAAATAAACATATTCGCATTTAAGCAACCTGAAAAGTTGTTAAGCCCTTCTGGCTTTGAATAACCATCGCTGGCAATAATCAAACTATGATGTCATAATCTTTAACTTCTGAATAAAATAAGATAAGCCCTTGACCGCCAATCAAACAAGATACTCCTAATATCCTGCTGCTCAAAAAATATCTTGAAACAGCAAAAACTTACGCTAAAATACCATTTTAGTGCACTTTTTCAGGCTCAGGCCAATATATGGGACAATGAAATATGTAAGAGAAACAATTTTTCTGTTGCTATTTTTGACAGGATGCACCTCGCGGACCGTCTCAAATACCCCTCGCACAGCTATTGAGCAGCTCTTGCTATCAACTGCTATAGATAAGGCTTTTGACAAAATCAGATTACCTGAGCTCTCGGATAAGAAAGTTTACCTGGATTTTTCAAATTTACAGTCTTATGACCCCGAATATGTTAAGTCCGCTTTTAAAACATATGTTGCTCAAAGCCGAGCAACTATAATCGAAAAACCGGACGAAGCGGATTACATAATTGAGATTTCCTGCGGAGGATTAGGCAATGAATATAAAGACACTTTAGTTGGAATTCCAGCGCTTCCCGTTCCGGGTTCTCCAATGTCATTTCCAGAATTGGCGCTATGGAAAAGCGTTGAGCAGGATGGAATAGCTAAATTCCTGATAACGGTTTGTTCAAATGGCAAGCTTGTTTCGAAAAGACACTATTATGGCAAAGCCGAGCGAGACGAAACCTTCTTTCTCTGGATGCGCTCTCAGCCAAAGGACGATATCAGAAAAGCCTGGGAAGAGGCGGATTCGGTTATAGAAAAACAAAACGACTGAAAGTAACTATTACAAAAGAATCCCCTCACAAATAAATTAATGCTCCGGATTCAGCCACCCTGCCAAAAACCAGAAATGCCGAAAAAAAAGAAATCGTTGTTAATCCGCTTATCCTTAGTGGCAAGCAGCCTGCTTCTGTTGTGTTTTGCTTCGGTGATAATAGCCAAATGGTGGATTGTCCCGAACATGATCAAGTCCCGGTTGATATCGGGAATATCGAGGATTTGGAATGGTCCCATTATCATTGACAATATAGAGTTTAACTATTTTGCTCCTCACCGCCTTCTAAGACTTTCTCTTTTGGACAAATCCAGTCAAGAGCGGCTGCACGTGCCACAAGCAAAATTAACCATCATAAATTGGCTCAGCTTAAATCCGGTCTTAAGTGAGATTGAAGTCGACCAGTTAAAGCTCCTCGTATTTTGTGATGAAAAATTTTTATTGCCTCCGGAGTTTCAAACTAAAATCCTTGGCAGCACAAGCGGTTCCGGCCCCGGTCTGCAAAGGCTTACAATAAAAAATGTCTCAATTGTCGGCATTGACAAAGGAGGAACTGAGTTTGCTCTAAGCGATTTATCTCTTCAAGCCATAAGGGAACAAAAGTATTACAATATCTCCTTATACAAGCATTCTCCCACAGGTCTTTGCCCATTTTCAATCAATGGTGTGCTGGACCCTCGCACTTCACAAGCTGAACTCAAAATTGAAACAAAATGCAAAATCAACAAAAATGACAGCACGTTTTTGCTTCAGCCACTACGTATCCACCCAGACTTTCAGGCCGAAGGCAATCTGGACGGTAATCTTATAGTTTCGGGTTCTCTTAAAGAATTGCAAAACCTGCAGGCAAAAGGTTCGGTTACATTTAGCCAGGCCACCATCTTCAGAAAAGAACTTGTTATCGTTGACAACTTAAATACGCACGTAAACTTAAATGACCAAAGCTGTGAAATTGATAAATTTGACGGCAGATTCTGCGGAGGCAGGCTTGCAGCAAACTTACAAGCCGAGAGGGAAGAAAAATCTTTTAAATTCATCGGCGCAGTTTATATCGAAGGCCTCGATTTAGTTGAATTAACCAATAAGTTCGACACTTCGAGAAATTTTACAAAAGGCAATGGTTCCGGACAATATCAGTTTATTTACAATGCCGAGAATCAGAAACAGTTAGAAGGTTCCGGAACAATCTTTATCAACGATGCAGACTTGCAGGTCTTACCTGTAATACCGCATCTCTTTGCCGCTATAGGCCTGAAAGAATACGACCCGCTTCGTGCATCTGACGCAATCGCATCCTTCAGTATGACAGGGCCGAATGCCGTAATTCATAACGCTCAAATTACTAACCGCTGGGCTGCAATAAAGGCCGAAACAGGCGCAAAAATTAATCTGCAGACCGGATATATAGATGGGTATGTAATTGCTGTGCCATTCAGACAAATTGAAGGACTATTTAATCGTGTCCCTGTAGTAAACCTTTTTGTTCACTTAAAGGACAAGCTTACTCGTCTGAGGGTAAGGGGACACTGGTCAGAGCCTCCTGCCAAGCTTATCACAAAAGAGCCGATAAAGGATATCAAAGAAGGAACTGTCAATTTTATCAAAGACGCAGTTAGCACCGGTGGTCAAATCACCGAAAAAACGTATACCACCTTCAGAAAATCTTTTGAACTTTTAAGTAAGAAAAAAAATAATCAAAATTAGTATGTCTTTTGAAAGGTCAAAGCAATCCTTCGTTAACCACCAAAAGAAATGAGAAAACAAGCATAAGTGCTTACCAGACAAAAATCTGAAAAACGAGGCCGATGGGACTCGAACCCACAGCCTTCGGATCGACAGTCCGATGCTCTAACCAATTGAGCTACGGCCCCAAGATTTAAAAAATATAACAACACTCCCATTCCGATGTCAACTGTTTTCATACCAAACTCAGCTTATCAAAATGAAAATCGCTAAAGAAAATCAATCACAAAATACCAGATACGCACTGCTTAATAGACCACGCCGTCCTTTTACGTCCATATTATCCTCTTGAAGCCTGTGAGCGCCTGACTACAGGATGTGACTTGCTATCTTTCTTATGATTCTGCTCCAGAACCCTCATCGCCTTTTTAACATCCGCAACCTTCAAAACACCTGTTGTTCGCCCGCCCTTCGCTCCCGCCGTGCAATACGCGTATGAAATATTTATGTGATTCTTAGCCAGTCTCTCCGCCACTGCCGCAAGGGCACCAGGTTTATTAGTCAGGTTCACACATAAAACCTCCGCCTCGTTATACGGCATATTCAGTTTAGATAGTATCTCTCTTGCCTTTGTCGGTGCCGCAACAATCACCCTTATTACCCCATGTTCCACCGAATCCATCATCGTTACCGCTATGATATTAATCTTAGCTCGCGCAAATTCTCCCAACACCTGAGCCAGCACCCCAGGTTTATTAACCATAAATACCGAAAATTGCGTAGCTATATGCATATCACAACCTTTCCAATGAAAATCCAAAACCTTTTTTATCGTATTTGAGAATCAATCAAAACTCACTCTGCGCTCAATGCTTCGATTGCATTTTCCTTATCCGGGAAAAATCTAAAAATATTATCAAGATTGGTAATTTTGAAAACCCTGTATAGTTGTGGATTTATCGCACTTATCACAACTTCACCGCCATACACATCCAATTTAGAACGGACATGCAAAAGCAGTCCCAGCAACTGTGATGAAAAAAATTTTACTCCCTCAAAATCTACTATTAATATCGTCGGACGTTCCCTTTCTATAAATTCCTTTATCTGTCTGGAAACTACAGATACGGCTTCCACATCAGTTATCATAGGAACCTTGAATTCCACTACCCCAACGCCCCCTTCTATCGTCATTTCTACGTCAATTTTCTGGTACATCTCAACTGGTATCTCTTCTTAACCAAAAAAGCGCAGTTGATTATCCCAAATTTAAAACCTCAAGTCGAGTCCTTTTTAACATTTCCAGCATGCAACAAAATGACCCTCGTAACCACTCTTCTCCTTCAACGCGGGCTTCTGCTTCAGACAACCGTCCTCAGCCAATGAACATCGTGAAGCAAAT
>Ga0111206_117_pt1 | contig 30191 bp, 21 predicted proteins | sample DeeMarSWOR152_54_FD_80376 | JGI IMG/M metagenome (GOLD analysis project Ga0111206, IMG submission 80376) | Coxiella sp. DG_40 | reverse complement strand
AATCGTTAACTCAGGGGAACTGGGAGATATCCAGTACATTAGTTCGCGTCGTTTGAACCTCGGCCTTTTTCAGAAAGACATCAATGTAGCGTGGGACCTTGCGCCACATGACATATCAATCATTCTCTACATTATGGACGAGGAGCCTGTATCTGTAAATTGCCAGGGCAAGGCTCATATAGCCCCTGATATCGAAGATGTGACTAATATGACGCTAAGTTTTCCTAACGGTGGTTTTGCTACAATCCACAGCAGCTGGCTCGACCCAAATAAGATCAGGGAGATGACATTTGTGGGCACAAAGAAGATGCTTGTTTACAACGATGTGGAGCCTATGGAAAAGATAAAGATATATGATAAACGTGTAAAAACTCCTCCACACTACAACACATTCGCAGAGTTTCATTACTCCTACCATTATGGTGATATTTATTCTCCTTACCTTAAGCAATTGGAACCACTGCAAGTCGAATGTCAGCATTTTCTGGACTGCATCAGGAGCGGGGCGAAGCCCGATTCGAGCGGCATAGAGGGGATGAAAGTGGTGCAAATCCTTGAAGCTGCAACTGTCTCACTTAAAAATGGGGGCGGAAAAGTTAAGATTGCTCAGCAAGTCAACGTAGGTTTGAGTTAGAATGAGTCTTAGGCTTTTCGGAAAAAATGCAGTAGTTTATGCAATCGGAAATATCGGCCTGCGCGCCGCTTCTTTTGTGCTCATACCTCTATACACTCATTCGCTCTCAATGAAAAATTATGGCCTTCTGATGACTCTGCTGCTTACGATTCAGTTTATGCTTATAGCGATGAACTGCGGGATGCGGCCTGCTCTTATACGTTTTACCAAGGAGCATGAAAAAAGGGATACTATCTCTACACTGCTCGGGACTTCGTGTGTCATCAATTTACTTGGGGGATTGGTAATAACGGTTTTGTCGCTTACATTTCTTATTCCCTTTTTTCGCGGCGTTCTTCATTCTGAGAACGTTTACTTATTTGTTTTTTTATCCTGTTGTATATCTCTATTGCAATCATTAAGTGTCCACGTGATGGCCTATTATAGAGCACAGAATCAATCTATTAAGTTTATGATTGCCGGTATTGTTGCAGCAGTAATTCTTTTTGTCACCAGTTATATATTCCTGTTCATATTGCGTATGGGTATAACAGGTGCTCTATTGGCCAAGGTTGCCACCTATTCGATTATTCTTTTGCTTATATCATTTAATATATTTTCAAAAACGGGTATTAGAATTTCTCTCGCTTTGATTCCTAAACTTGTTAGATTTGGTATCCCGCTTGTGTTTTCGATGTCCGGGGAGCTTGTTATCATCGGAGCAAGTATATATTTTCTTAGTTTTCTTTCCGGACTGGAAGCAGTTGCAATTTACTCTCTCGGCCATAAACTGGCGGCGATGTTGGCGATTGTATTAATATTGCCATTTCAACTGTCGTTTGGACCGTATGTTTTTGCGAATTTAGACAGCCCCCAAGTCAGGAAACAAATGTCACAGTTGCTGACTTATTTTGTGCTTGCGATATCGGCAGTATCATTTTGCATTCTCTTTGGGTCACGTTTGTTGTTACCATTTATTGCCCCACCTGAATACGCCTCGGCCTTTATGGTAACTGTCTTGTTGCTTCCTGCAATGGCATTTGTCGGGATATATTATTTTGCAGAAACTCTTCTCAATGCAGTTCGAAAAACCCAAATTATCGGATTGACGATGACTGTATGTGCAATCTTTTCCGTAATGTTAAATTATGTACTTATTCGATTTCTGAACCGGTATGGTGCGATAATTGCTACGAATGTTTCCTTTGTATTGGCCGGTTCTATCCTGTTAATTGTCGGCGAAAAGAAGTTCCCTATACCAATCGAACGGAGGCGATTAGGTATTGCTGTAGGTTTGTTTCTGGCGGTTATCATACTGAATTTAGCCTTGCTTACAGTAAATAATAGTAATTACTATTGGATAAGTATCATAACAATATGTGTGATGGGGTGCATTTTTCACTTTGGCTCCTTTTATAATGAGCAAGAGAAGCTGCTTCTGAGAAATGCGGGAGAGAAGGTCAAAACTATCTTCACCTGGATTTCATAGCCAAAGTAGCGCACATTACACACCAATTATTGGCGGACGGTTGTAATTGATTTCATCGACTACAAGAGTTTGCGATAATCGCGGCGTTGTATTTTTTGGTATTGTAGAAAGCTTTGATTTCTGGCAAATCGGGGGGATGGAGAGTTATCTTCGCCGGTTAGCTTTTGAACTTACCAAGGCCGGCAAAGATGTTAACTTTGTTCAGTACGGTTCTGATAGCGTCGCTGCGGAGCAAGCCTTTCCGGGCATAACTTTATACCGTTACAGATTTCTTGATGATGCTTTGGAGCACATAGCACAGCAGGCAAGCATTGTTTTAGTTAGTGCATTATATCGCAAAGATAGACTTAAATTTATAAAATTTCGCAAGGCCAATCGAGACATAATAACCTTTTATTTTGTGGCTTCCTATTGGGGTAAGTCCTGGATTCGACGTAAGTGTTATTTTCTGGAATCCTTTATTTATCCTAATAATGGTGGGGTCTTATGCATGTCGCCTCGGTTGCTGAAGGCATCAGACACTGAGAGGATAAAGGCCAAGCTTTTACTCCCCCCCGTACCTGAAGACTATTTTATTAAGCCGGAGGATAAATTGCTTAAAAATAAAATCGTTGTGACATATATGGGCAGACCGGTTCCCTCAAAGGGGGCCGATGATGCAGTTAAGGTATTTGCACAGCTTCAGGGAGAACCAGATATTCAAACACAATTGTGTGGCTATTGTTGCAAAGATGATAATGAAAGCATGTTCATCCACAAATTTTTGATGGCACAAAAGAACATAAAATATATCCACGAGGACAATAATAGGTGGTCTGAGAGTACTGACGCAAAGCTGATTCGCAGACTTAAAGAAACCGACATTTTGCTCTTACCTTACCGGTCGCTTCGCACTACCATTGATGTACCGCTTCTACTATTAGAGGGAATGGCAGCTAACTGCTGTATTATAACAAAACCAATCGGTGACATTCCTGAGATTTACGGCCAAAGCAGCTTTATCCTGCCTGTTAATGACTTTGTTCCAAATGCAGTGGCGCTAATCAAACAAGTTCGACAAAATCCTCAAATACTCAGGAAGGAAAGACACCGCATAGCAAGTCAGGTGATGAAACTTTCGTTTGATACCAAATCCATAAGTAAAAGATTGTTTTCCTTATTTGCTGAAAAGGCTTGAACAAATTTGAGTTGGACGAGGACGAGCTTTTTAGATGGCATTTCTTGAAAGTTATAACATTTCAATACTGATACTGTTGTTTTTTACTGTTTCACTTACTGTTATATCCCTTCTCTTCTGCTCTATAAGAAGATATGAGGTAGCAATCGCTATGATTCTTTTGTCCCCCTGGGCACATTGGCTTTTTATGCCCAATGTTCAGGAAAGCCTGGAAGAAATTATGACTGCCGGTCCTGGAACTTATGTGAGAATATCTATGGTAGCTTTGGCAGGAGTCATCGGTTTATTTCAATTTCTAAAATCGAGAACAAGCGGTCGCAGGAACGCTCCTTTTTATTTATTGTTATTTGGTGTTTTTGTGCTTTTTGCGTTGCTTTCGACCGTTTATTCCATTGATAAACGCTATACATTTGTTCGTTCTGCCGAGTTTATATTCTTCTTTTGTTTCTTATTGGGATTTCACTATTGGCTGAAAGATAAGACACGATTAGATAAAACTTTAAATATCTACTTTATGATTATGACTTGTGGTATTGTTATAAATATAATTGCCCTTTTGTTATTTCCGGACCGAGTATGGTGGTGGAGAGTTCCTGAACGCTGTAAAGGGCTGCTCGACCACCCAAATACTTTGGGTGCTTTCTGTATGTTATCTTATCCGGTATTGATGTGGAAGTATCCGCGCCTTAATTCCATAGGAAAGGTATCGATTCTATTTTTATTCTGTATAGTTTTATTTATACACATTTTGTCGGGGTCTCGTGCTTCGTTGGCAGCATCCATATTTGGCTTTCTTCTTTGGCTCTTAATTCAAAATAAATTTAGCTTGAACAGTTTTGCTAAGATATTGTCATTTGTTTTGATAATATCCTTTGGTATTGTTTTGCTGTTACAATCAAAACCACGAAGTTTTAGGCGTGAAGTTGCAGATATAACCGATTTGACTGGTAGAACCGAATTCTGGCGTGGCTGTATTCAGCTTGTTAAGGAAAAGCCTATACTTGGTTATGGTTATGGAGTCGGAGGTAAAATCTGGAATGACCCAAGGTTCTATCGTCCTGAACAATTTTTATGGGTCGGCAGTGCACGGTCCTCGCTGCACAATGGATATTTATCTATAGCCATCGGAATGGGGGCTACCGGCTTATTGATTTGGCTAAGTTTTATGTTAATTCCTATCTGGCAAGTGTTGTGTTTAAGCCCTTGTGGTTATAAGACACTTATAGTGGTTATACTTTTTCAAGGCCTGCTCCTGAATTTTTTTGAGACTTCGATAGCTTCGGGAAGCCAGGTTATTACATCGTTAGTGTTTTGGGTGTTCTTAATTATGGCAGGAAGATTACCATTTCTGCTATCTCCCGGCCGGACGGATGATATACCTGCTGTTAGTCCGGCCCGAACAACGGGAATAAACTATGCAACATAAAAAAGGGCCTGTGAGCTATGTTCTTATAACATCAGCTCGGAATGAGCAGGCACATATTGAAAGAACAATTAAATCTGTTATATCGCAGACCGTTTTGCCAAAGCTATGGATAATAGTCAGCGATGGTTCCACAGACCATACCGATGAGATAATCAAGCGATATGAAGATAAATATGATTTTATCCATCTGTTTCGAAGAGAAGCCGACAGCGGTCGTAACTTCGCATCAAAAGTTTATGCCATCAGAGCGGGAGTTGAACAGTTGGACGGCGTTGAATATGACTTCATTGGGAACCTCGATGCAGACATAACATTCGGACCCGAATATTATGAAAGACTTTTTGAAATATTTGAAGAGAAGCCCAAATTAGGAATCGCAGGTGGAATGTGTTTTGAAAGACATAATGGTCAATGGATTCGTCAGCATACTAATGTCGAACGCAGTGTCGGCGGGTATGTTCAGATGTTTCGGCGACAATGTTATAGTGGTATCGGAGGATATCTGCCTCTACAAAAAGGCGGCGAAGATGCCGTTGCTGAAGTTATGGCACGCAAGTATGGATGGGAAGTAAAAACATTTCCACAGTTAGAGGTATTTCACCACAGAGAAACAGGAAGTGAAGGTCGAGGTTTCCGTTCTGCGAGAACAAACCTCGGAATGCAGCGTTATTCATTGGGGTATATGTTATGGTTTGAAGTTGCTCGATGCTTATCGCGTATCAGAAAACCATATATTCTTGCTGAAGTCTTAACATTATGGGGATATATTTTAGCACTTTTGCGTCGTGATAAAATTGAAGTTCCTGAATATGTTCGAGTGCATATACGACGAGAGCAAATAAGCCGATTAAAAAATGCTTTTCGAATTAACCGCTTGAAACATAGCGAAGTGGAGGAGTTTTTTGGCCTTTATAGATATCATCGAAAGCACGATGTTGAACACGCAAAGGAAGCGTTAAAAAGTTATCAGAAATTCCAGACAAGAGTAATCAAACCATTTTTCAAACCATCGACGAATCGTCTTTCCGTTCTCGATGTCGGCTGTGGCAAAATGTACTCGTTTAGTCGCCTTATGAGTCGTAATGGTCATATTGTAACTGCGTTAGACACCCAATATGTTTCGTCCTACATCTGGAAGTATTTTGCTGTGTTTTACTACGATGGAATACGGATAGCTTTGAAGTCTCTTTTACGTGATGTATTGTTTTCAACGGAATTAAAAAAGATGTTAAAGAGCGCAAGTCCTTGCGATACAAAAAGCTCCAAGATTGCATTTGTCCGGGCATCGGCAGAAAATATGCCATTTCCTGATAATCATTTTGATATAGTTTTTTCTCGCAATGCTTTTGAACATATTCCAAGTGTTGAAAAAGCGATTTCTGAATGTGCCAGAGTAGTCAAACCGAACGGGATTATCTATATATCAGTGCATCCATACACAAGCATTTCCGGCTCTCATCATCCAAGATGGTTCCATCCGGATTCAGACCCTCCAAAAGATATTCCGGCGTGGTTTCATCTCAGAAACAATTGTAAGAAATTTGCATGGCCGCTGGATTACGCTTTGAATAAATATAGTTCGGCTGATTACCGTAACATTTTTGCCGGATATGTTGACATTCTGCGGGAATATCCAGATAAAGTCGAAGGTGAAAGATTTTTGACAGAAAAGATACGTCAGGAGTTAAAGCAATTTTCTGAGGAAGAATTACTGACAACAACTAAAACATTCCTTGCTCGAAAACACTCCTGAAATATTGCTTTGCTATATCAACAGCACATTAGAGATATTCGCATATTAATTTAGCTTTAGTGTTTTTGACCGAAGAGAACAGTATGTAAATTTTTGGATGAGAGGACTGCCCCATTGTGATTGGCGTGTGCTGCAAAAAGAATGAAAGGGACATCATTAGAGAATTTTTCGAACTATTCAAGACTCCGTGGAGGTTATATAAAAAGGGACAATCATACGGTGTTGTCTTAGTCACGGCTGAAGAGATTCCTGAGGTAGATGCAAATCTATTAGTGATTTTCGGGTCGGATGCAAAGAGAGAGGACGTTGAAAAAGAGATTACCAGTGGGTTACGACTAAGAGACGTTTTCCTGAACTACGAGGGAATGCAGCTTCCCATATACGGTAATGTATTGACCTTTAATGAGGTGGGAACACCTTTTCTTTATGTTACATCCAAATCTGATATTGCGGGACTAAAGCTCGATACACAAACATCAAAAGTTTTGCGTCTGGGTTATGATATATTTAAGGAGATTTCTTTGCTCCTTTCTGTTGGGCAGCCGGGGGAAAATGCTCACATTCCTACGCTTGAGATTCACATATCAATGTTACGCAGCTGGATAGTGAATGCGGGTGTTCCTTTGTTTGAAATTCCTCCTGTTCCTAAAAATTACGACGGTTTTGTTTGTTTAACACATGATGTTGATTTTGTAAGAATAGCAGACCATAGGTGTGACCATACTCTGTTTGGCTTTCTTTATAGAGCAACAATTGGTTCCTTTTTGAATTTCTTAAGAGGCAAATATTCGATACGCAAGTGCTTAACAAACCTAAGAGCTGTCTTTTCTTTACCGTTTGTGTATATCGGACTGGCGAAAGATTTCTGGCTTCAGTTTGAAAGTTATATTGGCATTGAGAAAGGGCTAAAGTCAACTTATTTCTTCATTCCCTTCAAGGGTCAAGCTGGGAATAAAGTATCCGTCCATAAGGTGAAACGCAGGGCAGCACGTTATGGTATCAGGGACGTTCAGAATTGGGCGAAGCTGCTATTGGAGAAGGGATGTGAAATCGGCGTTCACGGCATCGACGGTTGGAATGATTGCGAAAAGGGCCGTTTAGAACTAAATGAGATTACCAAAGCCATAGGAACCAACGAGGCTGGGAATCGGACACACTGGTTGTGTTTTGATTCAAATTCAGCAAAAATGCTTGAGGATGCCGGATATTCATACGACTCGACATTCGGCTACAACGAAACGGTAGGATTTCGAGCAGGAACCGCTCAGTTATTTTGTCCTTCGGGGTCAAAACGGATTTTGGAGGTCCCGCTGCATATACAGGATGCTGCCTTATTTAATTCGTCCTATCTGAATATGACCGATGAAGAAGCAAGCCAAAGCTGCAAGGAGATAATTAATCAGGTACTAACGTATGGGGGTGTTCTAACTATACTATGGCATTTGAGGAGTATAGCTCCCGAAAGATTATGGGGGGAATTCTATATTAGACTTTTAGAACAGTTGAAGAGGCATCATGTTTGGTTTGCCACCGCTGGTGAGGTTGCTAAGTGGTTCCAGCTTAGACGTTCAGTTTCTTTCACCGATGAGTCATTTTCTGATGGGGTGCTTAGTTTAAGTCTAAAAGTCCCGGAAGAACCGCCTTACCCCGAATTTGCATTGCGATTGTATAAACCTATCTCCCAAAAAAGCGCTGTTTCAGGAAATTCCGAGGAACACGTTGACATTCCCTGGTCGGGAGAAAGAAGTATAACCGTTTCGCTTGAGTAATAATGCGAAAAAGAGGATTTAACAGGCGTATAGCGACTGTAAAAAAGGACACAATGCATCGAGTTTGCCTTATTCGACATGGCTATTATCCGAGGGGGCCGAGGGTCTCAAAAGAGGTTCGCGCCCTCCTTGAATCAGGATATTCCGTCGATGTTTTATGTCTGCGATACGATGGGCAGAAGAGAAAGGAAGAAATCGAGGGTGTGCGAGTACACAGGCTTTGCCACCAGCATCGACGCGGGTCATTATTACGATATCTTTACGAGTATTGTCTGTCCTTTTTGAAGATGACTGTGATGACAACAGTATTATTTTCTCGTCGTCGCTACAAATGCATCCAGGTTAATACACTACCTGACCCTTTGGTGTTTGTAACAACGATACCGCGTATCTTCGGAGCGAAGGTCTTGTTGGATATGCAGGAGCCTGCCCCTGAGCTATTTATCACCAAGTATGGCTCTAATAGATACCGTGCCTTAGTAAGGCTGATAACCATATTGGAGCAGGTTTCTTTGCGATATTCAAATGCGGTCTTAACTGTAAATGAAAGCCTTCGTAAAAGGCTTATCTCGCGAGGCGCTGCGGGGCATAAAATACATATCGTCCGAAACGTGCCGGATGAAAAATTCCGCCCCCGTACGTCTAGTCAGACTCAACGTGGTGGTTTGACGCTTATGACTCACGGTTTAATTGCGAAAAGATATGGTCAGGAAGTGATTATACGTGCTCTGACGATTATACGAGATAAAATCGAGAAGCTTCAATTATTTATCGCAGGTTATGGGCCGGATGAAAAAAATCTTCACGAATTAACGCAAGAACTCGGATGTTCGGACATTGTTACCTTCACAGGATTATTGTCGTTTTCGCAGATAAGAGAGTTAATAGCTGCCGTAGATGTTGGGATAGTGCCTCTTTTGCGTTCACCTTTTTCCGAATTGTGTCAGCCAAACAAACTATTCGAATATATTGCATGTAAAAAACCGGTTATTTCCTCTCGCCTTGGTGCTATTGAAGAGAGTTTCGATGATTCGTGTATTATGTTCTTCGAGCCCGGCAGTCACGAAGACCTGGCCCGGTGCATAATGCAACTTTATGATGAGCCTTCGAAACAACGTCGTCTTGCGGAAAATGCCTATCGCCGTTTTGAGCCTATGAGTTGGGAAGAGACCAAAAAGACATATCTTAAGGTTGTTAACAATCTGACCAGAAAGGGAACGTAGTGATGCTTAAGGGTAAGTCTCATACTCCCGTTTTTACCAAACTGGAGTCACCACGGACATCTGATGTCAGAGGAGTTATGAATGGAAGGTAAGCGTCCATTAATGCAAAGGATAGCACCTGACGTAAAGTTGGGTAAAGGGGTTAAGATATACGATTTTGTGAATTTGTATGGCTGCGAGATCGGAGACAATACAAAAATAGGCGCTTTTGTTGAGATACAAAAAGGTGCAAAAATCGGTAAGAATTGCAAGGTCTCCAGCCATACATTTATTTGTGAAGGTGTGACTATTGAGGACAATGTGTTCATTGGTCACAACGTTACCTTTATTAATGACCTCTATCCACGAGCCACTACAGAACAGGAGCAATTGCAAACCGACGACGATTGGGCCTGCGTGCCAACGTTAGTACAAAAAGGGGCCTCCATCGGCTCAAGTGTTACACTTTTATGCGGGGTTACTGTAGGTGAAAATGCCATTATCGGCGCAGGCAGCGTGGTAGTCAAAGATGTGCCTGCGAATACAATTGTTGCTGGCAATCCGGCAAGGATATTAAGAAAAATCAACGAGTCGATTATTTCTATTTCACAGAAAAAGTAAAAGGAGTAAACCCCGCCCCTGCCGCAGGGGCGGGGTAAAACCAATGGCCGTTCCATTTCTTGACCTAAAAGCACAGTATCTATCAATTCAAAATGAAGTTGCGATGGTGTTGCAGAATGTCCTGGATAAGACAGCCTTTGCCGGTGGGAAGTTTGTCGAAAAATTCGAAAAAGAATTTGCCTTATTCTGCGGGGTCAATTCCGCAATAGGTGTAAGCAGTGGAACAAGCGCTCTGTGGACGGCTCTTCTTGCATTTGGAATAGGTAAGGGTGATGAAGTAATAACCACACCAAACACATTTATTGCCACCGCTGAGGCCATCAGCTATTGTGGTGCTAAGCCGGTATTTGTTGATGTTGATGAACAGACATACAATATGAACCCTGCCCTTCTTGAAGACGCCATCACACCCAGAACCAAAGCCGTTATTCCTGTTCACCTGTATGGCCAAACTGCCGATACGGACGCCATAATAAAAATTGCGAAAAAGCACGGTTTATTCGTTATTGAAGATGCTTCTCAGGCACACGGCGCAGAATATAAAGGGCGGCGAGCCGGTTCCACCGGAGACGCTGGTTGTTTCAGCTTTTATCCCGGGAAAAATCTTGGAGCTTACGGAGAAGCCGGCGCTGTTGTAACTAACAACGCAGAAGCGGCTCAAAAGATACGTATGCTGCGTGACCACGGCCAGAGGAAGAAGTATTATCACTCTATAATTGGCTGGAATGCACGCATGGATGGCTTCCAGGGTGCTATATTGAGTGTGAAATTGAAATATCTTACGGTATGGAACGAGGCAAGAAGAAAGAATGCACGGCTCTATAACGACCTTTTGGCAGAGGTCGATGGTATAATTACACCGGTAGAGGCCGCTTATGCCAGGCATATTTATCACATCTATGCCGTTCGTGTTCAGAACCGAGGCGAACTCATAACTGCCTTAGCCGAAAAAGACATTCATTGTGGAATACATTATCCAGTCCCCATACACTTACAGGATGCCTACCGATTTCTCGGATATAAAAAGGATAGTTTCCCCGTTGCAGAAAAATGCGCAGATGAACTGATTTCGCTGCCGATGTTTCCTGAACTCAGCAGAGCACAAATAGAAGAGGTCTCCGACGGAATCAAGAGTTTTCTGCAGGTAACGGTTTAGCAACAAACTGCGCCGATTAAACACTTCATAAAGATTTTCTATAGGCATTATGCGTTACGATATTGATATTGTAAATCCGGTAGAATACCAGGGATGGGACGATTTGTTAGCTTCGAGCCGGCAATATTCCTTTTTTCACACTTCGGAATGGGCAAAAGTTCTTTGGGAAACTTATCATTATCGTCCTGTCTATTTTACAATCATCGATAACAACAGATTGCTTGCCCTGTTCCCGGTGATGGAAGTAAAAAGTATTTTTACAGGGCTTCGCGGCGTATCTTTGCCTTTTACTGACTACTGTCAGACTATTATCACCGACGAGATTGAACGCGAGGATATGCTCGATTTTGTAAAGGAATATGGCCGCAGATGCAAATGGAAATTCATCGAAACAAGGGATGGACACTATCCTGATGCTACTGCCACAGCCTCTTTTTACAGGCATAGCTTAAAACTAACGCCGGACACAGGACAGATATTTTCGGGATTTAAAGACTCTACAAAAAGAAACATCCGTAAAGCAATGCGAATGGGTGTTGAGGTCGAGATTTGCAGAACTTCGGAAGCGGTCGATGAGTATTGCCGCCTGCATTATATTACGCGAAAGAAGCATGGCCTGCCACCCCAGCCACGCTCCTTTTTCGAAAAGATATACGAACACATTATCTCGAAGAATCTGGGTTTTATTGCACTTGCCTGCCATCATAAAAAAAATATAGCCGGGGCTTTATTTTTGAATTTCAAAGAGAAATCCTTATTTAAATTCGGAGCTTCAGACCATACATATCAACACCTTAGAGCCAATGACCTTGTGATGTGGGAAGCTATAAAATGGTGTGCTCAAAATAAGTACCAAAGCTTATGTTTTGGCAGGACGGCAATGAATAACACTGGACTTCGACGGTTTAAGGCCGGTTGGGGAGCAGATGAGCAAATCATCAATTATTACAGGTATGACCTGCGGCAAAATGCCTTTGTGACAGAAATATCTGTTTTAAAAAATTTCCATCATCGCATTTTCAGAATTATGCCAATTTCTCTGTTAAAGATACTCGGCTCGCTGTTATACAGGCATATCGGGTAAATCTCTCAAACATTGCGTGACAGAGGGACAATACCGTAGACAGGAGGTAAGGCTCTGTTATCTGTAAGGGTATATTACGCTATTAAGCCTTTGATTCCAAGAAGGATGCAGTTGATGCTACGTAAAGCGCGCATTCGCAGAATGCTGCCTTCATATACAAACGTATGGCCTATTTATCAGCAGGCTGCTAAAACACCAAAAGGATGGACTGGTTGGCCTGAACGAAAAAAATTTGCGTTGGTACTAACGCACGATGTCGAAAACTGTAATGGCCGGGACAAATGCAAGCAGTTAGTAAGGCTTGAAGAAAGGCTGGGGTTTCGCTCCGCTTTTTATTTTGTCCCGAAAAAATATGAAATCTCATCTGAACTGCGGAATTATCTTATTGATAGAGGTTTTGAAATAGGCGTTCACGGCCTAAAACACGATGGAAAGCTTTATAACTCAAAAACAGAATTCAAAAAAAGGGCTGTGGAGATAAATAAGTATCTCAGACAATGGAATTCAGATGGTTTTAGCTCACCGTGTATGCATCATAACTTGGAGTGGACCCATAATTTAAATATACGATATGATATTTCTACTTACGATACCGACCCCTTTGAACCACAAGGAGGAGGTATGGGTACTATTTTTCCATTTTGCGTCCAAGGTTCCTCAAACGATGGCTATTACATTGAACTTCCATATACCTTACCACAGGATTTTACACTATTTATCTTAATGAAAGAAAAAAATATAGATACGTGGGTAAAGAAGTTAGATTGGATTGTTAACCAGGGAGGAATGGTGCATCTTAAAACCCATCCTGATTATATGAGCTTTGACAATACAAAATTGAGGAGGGAAGAGTATTCGGCGGATTTTTATGCTAAATTCTTGGAATATATAAAATATACTCACAGTGGGAATTACTGGCACGTTCTGCCAAAAGATTTGACTCAGTTTTGTTCGGCAAATACATTTAATCATAAACATCCTGGAATGCTCACACCATCAAAGATTTTTTGTTCGTGCTGTGAAAGTCTTGTTAAGCAAAAGCGCGTTTCTTTTCTTACACCTACCGACAATAGAATTGTTAGCTAAACGATATTTTAGATACTCTTAGTAAATAAACATAGGGAGCTTGCAAAAATGAGGGTTTATATCGAGAGCAATGGTTGTAACAGAAGGAATTCGGAGTTATATAGAATCTGTAAGTATTTTAACTTGAATGGTTACGAAATGGTAAACAGTCCCCAAAAGGCGGATTATATTTTTCTAAATACCTGTGCCTTTAAGAAAAGGGAAGAAGATTATTCAATATTACGGATTAGGGTTCTTAAGAAGTACCCTGCTAAATTAATAGTTTACGGGTGCTTGCCGGATATTGCCCCGTCCCGGTTTAAGGAGTTTTCCAGCATAGCTCATCTGGCGCCAAAAAATATTGATAAAATCGACTCATACTTTAAAAATATAATTTTCAAATTTTCTGAAATCAGAGATTCAATTGCAACTGTTGAGCACACAAACCTGTGCCCCCTGACGACTTCAATACACAAGTTCAAAAGGGAATTTGAATTTTCAAATGACTTTTGCCTCAGGATAGCAAGGCATGCAGAAAAAAGATTAAAAACAACGTTCGGGTTGTATAAAAAATATTTGAATCTTTTTATTTGCAGAGGGTGTTTTGGAAACTGTAGTTACTGTGCCGTAAAACGTGCTATCGGTTCCTTAGAAAGTCAACCTATCAAATTAGTAATCAAGCGATTCAAAGAAGCCTTTAACGCTGGATATAGGGACTTCGTCATCTTAGGTGACGATGTAGGTGCTTATGGCCAAGATATTAACAATACATTTACTGAGCTTCTCTCCCGTTTAATAGATGAGTCAAATAAACTTTCTGTGCAAAGCCCCCAGAAGTTGAAAAAAAACGGGGAGATTAGTTTCTATATAGAAGAATTATCGCCGAAATGGTTGCTGTTATTCGGTGAAAAATTATTTGATTTGTTCAGAACAAAACATATTAGAAGTATCCTTTGCCCCATACAGTCGGGAAGCGACAGGATTCTTAAATTAATGAACAGGCACCATAATTCTAAAGGCATAGCAGACTATCTGTTAAAGTTAAAGACAGTCAACCCGGAAATCCAATTGTCGACTCATATTATCGTTGGATTTCCATCTGAAACGGAAGAAGACTTTGAGGAGACCTTGCATTTGTTAAACAAAATCCACTTTGATATTGTTGTAATCTTTCCTTATCACGAAAAGGAGAACACACCAGCCATCAGGGTCAATCCTAAAATACCGGATGATGTTATTCGGGAGAGAGTCAAAAAGGCACAGAAATATTTTAAGAAACAGAAAATTAAAGTGTATTTAAGCTGTCCCGGCAATTAAAAGGGCACCTGTTCCTTCCATTCTAAGAGTATATTCGAGAAAATGAGTAAGAGATTAAAAGAATTGAAACCAGCTATTGTTCTTTCCGCTCATAATACCGGCTTGGGTATAATACGTGCCTTGGGGAGCAACGCTGTGCCAATAGTAGCAATCTATTATCAAAAACGTGATATGGGTTATGTTTCAAAGTATGTAAAGGAAAAGGTTCTGGCGCCACACCCTGAGGAATCAGAGAAGCAGTTTATAGATTTGCTTATTGACTGTGCCAATTGCTACGGCAATGGTATCTTAATTCCCGCTGATGATGCAACATTGGTAGCTGTCTCGAAAAATAAAGCCCTATTATCAAATTATTATATTGTTGCGTGTCCTGAATGGACAATAGCACAGCGCTTCATTAATAAAAAGTACACGTATAAATTAGCGGAATCAATCGGGATACCTGTCCCGAAAACAATTGTCCCCCAAAATAAAAACGATGTAGAAGAGTATGCAGAAAGTACCACCTATCCCTGTCTGGTAAAGCCTTGTCAAAGCCATCGCTACTTTGAGGTTTTCAGAAGAAAAATGCTTAAAGTAGAAAATGTCGAGCAACTTATGTCTGCATATAAGCAGGCATCTGAGGCTGGTATGGAGGTATTGCTGCAGGAATATATCCCAGGTGAGGATTCAGCAGGTGTAAACTACAATTCGTATTATTGGGATAATAAGCCCCTTGTTGAATTTACGGCGGAAAAGGTGCGGCTTTCGCCGCCGGAGTTTGGCGTCCCGGGAGTATTGGTAAGCAAACACATTCCAGAAGTGTTTTCACCGGGACGTAAAATACTTCAAGCTCTGGGGTATAATGGTTATTCCTGTACAGAGTTTAAAAAAGATGCACGAGACGGTGTGTATAAATTGATGGAGGTAAACGGTCGCCACAATCGCTCTTCGCTTCTTTCCGTAAAGTGTGGGATTAACTTTCCTCTGATTGAATACAATCATCGGGTTTTAGGTGAGATTCCATCGGCTATCAATTATAGAAAAAGAATATACTGGATAGACTTAACTAAAGACCTTGTTGCAAGCGTTCAATATAAAAAAAGGTCTCAGTTTTCGCTGATTCAGTATATAAAACCATACTTAAAACCACATATATTTGCCGTTTTAAGTATTAAAGACCCTATGCCATTTATTAAAAGATGTATAGATATTTTTGGTATGACCTGGGATGCTATCTTTAAGGTGAAAAAACCGGTGGAACAGTCCAAAACAATACTACTGGGGGAAGACGTATGAGAACAGATGCAATTAAACTCGAGGAAACACGTCTAAAAGGGATTGACAAAATTGGAGATTACACCAGCATCCACGAAAGACATAGAATCTTTCCAGCTATTTTTGAAAACAGGGAACACAAAAGGATACTTGATATAGCAGCAGGAGTCGGTGTTACTGGCGAAAGAATTAGAGATAACTATAAGGTCTCTGATAGCAAGTTTGAGCTCGTATGCAATGACATAAGTCCGACTTGCTTAAGGATACTGAAGCAAGCAGGATTACGAACCACATCTTTCAACATCGATGATGAGGAGCAAGCCTTTCCATTCGATGATGGAGCCTTCGATGCAATTATTGCCCTTGCTACGATAGAACATATCATCAACATCGACCACTTTCTACAGGAGATTTACCGTCTGCTGGATGACGATGGTTATTTATACTTATCGGCACCTAATTACTCAGGACTGTTGTATATCTTGCCGTTAATATGGACCGGAAAAACCTTCCATGACCCAATGCAAAAAGACAGCCATTATGAGTTCTATGCACATGTTAGATATTTTACTTACAAGACCTTGTGTGATTTTGTAAGCTCATTTGGCTTTACATTAGATACAGTTTATATTGGCTTACCAAGCAGCAGCTCCCGTTATAAAGCTTTGTATTCGAGGTCAAAGTTTAAGGCACTTTCCTTGCGAATTTTTTTGAAAATATTATACACCTGCTTTTCTCCCAGATGGGCAAGCGAGCCTGTATTATGCTTTCGAAAGTCAAATGCGAAGGACAAGGTCTGTAAGCCGCGAAAAGTAGTTTTATAATAAAGGCAAGTTATGGGGCATTTATTCAGTGGAGGATTATTCGAAACGTTATGAAATATAAGTTATGAAAAATCTCCTATTTACAACTCGAAGCGATTCCTTCGGGCTTAGGACAGTTTCATTTGAATTACTGATTGTAACGATTACAATCATTTTTTTTTGCTCCGTTTCAAAAGCCGTTGAAATAAAAGGGATGAGCTATACCGCTTGGGAGCCAAATGCACTGTTCACCGAAGATTCTGATATATCGCTGGCCAATACAACGAAAATCGGTTGTAACTGGATTGGACTATGCGTATGGTGGTTCCAGGATGATGTTAATTCAGTAATAATAGAGCCGGATTACTCTCTTTACTCTGCAACTCCAGAGTCGGTTATCTATGCAATCAACAAGTGCCACGAACTGGGACTGAAGGTAATGCTCAAACCGATGGTTGACTGCCGCGATGACTCCTGGAGGGGAAACATCAATGCTCCCCTCGGGTGGTTTATAAATTATCGTAATTTTATAAACTTCTGGGCCGACATTGCTCAAAACAATAATGTAGAACTCTTTTGTATAGGCACTGAGCTTGCAGATACTACGTGGCGGTCTTCTTCATGGAGAAACACAATACAAAATATCCGTAACCATTACTCCGGTCCCCTCACTTATGCCACAACCCCTGGAATGGAGCCTTATATTAGCTGGTGGGATGAGCTTGATTACATCGGAATTGATGCGTATTATCCCCTGACAGACGAAAACGACCCGACACTCGAAGATCTGGAAACTGCCTGGAGTAATAGGGCAGATGCCATTGAGACCTGGCGTAATAGTAATTGGCCGGACAAGCAAATAATCTTCACGGAAATCGGCTATCGAAGCATTGATGGAGTCAATAAGGCTCCTTGGGGAAAACCTCCACCGGGTCACCCTATCGACCTGCAGGAGCAGGCTGATTGTTACCACGCATTATTGAATCAATGCGAAAAACGCAAATGGTGGTTAGGAGCATTCTGGTGGAACTGGGAAGTAAATCCTGATGCCGGAGGGCCGAATAGCCCTTTTCATACTCCACAAAATAAACCTGCAGAAGCAGTCCTCGCTCATCACTATCTCTGTCTTAGGTGTGATTTGAACCGGGATTCCACAGTTGACTTTGAGGATTTCGGCGTCCTTGCCTCGCATTGGTTCTCTTATAAGCCTTCGGTTGACATTTCCCCTGTCCCGGACGGAGATGGGGTCATAAATCTTGATGATGTTTCTGTCTTTACCGAAAACTGGTTGAATAGTTTATACTTGGATGGTGACATAAATGGAGATTGTAAAGTTGACTTTGAGGATTTAAGTAGGCTGACCAAAAAGTGGCTATGGACAGGTCTACCGGGCAGTATTCCCGAAGATATTATCAAAGATGGTGTTGTAAACTTTTTAGACTTTTCCAAATTAACGGAAAACCTAAAGTTCTAAAGATAGACGGTTTGGCAGACTATCACTCTAAAATTAACTTCGATATTAGGCCGATTTCTCATACTTTCGTTCTTGCTAAGCCAACGATTTTTAGCTATACTTTGAAAAAACTATTGTAATCGCAACGAGCGTCCGTTTGATATAATCATAACCGCTCAGATAACAGGAACTTGGAGAGGTGGCCGAGTGGCTGAAGGCAACGGTTTGCTAAACCGTCGTACGGGTGAATGCTCGTACCGCGGGTTCGAATCCCGCCCTCTCCGTTTCTTTTTTGATGTTTTTTGTAAGTGCTTAAAGCTGTGTAGCTTGGGGAAGTGTTTTTTGGAAGAAGAAGTGTACCTGATTGTCCCAGAATTGTCCTATTTTGGGCCTTCTCGCTGTTGAAACTCAAGCTGTTCATCATAGCTTGTGCTTGCCTGTCATTCATAGTAAAATACATATCCAGTATTGCACTGGATGAATGACCCATCCATTCGGGGGCATACTTGTAGGACAGATTCTGCTGGGCACAATAACTGGCAAAGAAGTGCCTGAAGGTATGCAACTTATACTGTCTTGGGTTTTCAAAACCACATTGTTTGCATAAATCTTTTAGATAAGCCCTTATTTTCTTTGGAGAGACCAATTTACCACCAGACATAAGAAACACAGCTTCCGATTCTCTCTCGAGGGTTTGAAGAACAGGTCTGAGCTCTCTGGAGTGAATAAGAATGAACCTTTCCTCTTTGTCCTTGGTTGTTCTGCAGTCACTACCACCATGCTAAATGTGGATTACATTGGATCCCAGATCCACATCATCCCAGTGAAGCTGTGCTAATTCGCCAATTCTCATACCTGTAAATGCCAGAGTGGTGAATATTGGAACAGCCCATTTCTCGCTATTTGATAAAAGTAACTTGACCTGTTCCATTGTAAAACAAGGCTGTTTTGGAGATTTCGCTGTAAGTGCACATACTGCTCCCAGCTATTTCTCCCTAAAGATAACTCTTTTGTTATTAAGAAGTTATCTCTTCTCTTTTGCAAGATTTTTCGCCCGATATGAACCTGCGACTATCTGGACGTTGTGGTCGGACTGGTACTACTATATCTATCCGGACGAGGTGTGATTATGGGGTTTTGTTCATTTCGAACTTTGTGGGTTCTTCAGAGTGGCGGCAAAGCCATATTATGAGCATTGGCCTGCCATCGGTGTCACGGATTATTCCCTGGCGGAAGTCCTTTCCCGAAGGGATGAGTTTGCCGTCTATTTTGATTGAGGCTTTGGCCGTAGCGCTATTATAGTTTCTTATGACAAAACAGGGATTGAAGAGCGGGCGCTCCTCGGTAGCATAGACTCGAAAGGAGAAGGCTGGGGCTGTGGTGGTGAGATAGTAAGCACGCTCGTGGGGTCGATAACCTTCAGCGTGGCAGCCAGTAGTGTCAAGGAGTTGTGGAGGGGTGTTCCAGGACTTGGCAAGTGGAAGCAGCGTCTCGGGTGACCTGTTGGTCAACCCGTACATCATGTAGTTTGTCGAGGGGGTTCCCCAGACCAATGAAGAGTGTGACGCACGGTCTGGGGCGCAGGCAGCACGGCCGTCACTGGTAATCTGGCTGACAGGATAGTGGTTCCACCAAGGGAAACGTGACAACTGGGGCCGGCCGGAAAAGGTCTCTACACTTGAACCGGTTGGATAAACATTGAAGGGACGGTATTCTGACTTAGTGTTTATCATGGAAATTACGGGGTCATCGAGGTCGCAATCAGGCGAGCCGTGTTCCCATGAATAGGTCTTCGTCTCGCCCTTTAAGTTAACGAGTGTGTAGGCGTTCAACTCGACGTTGTCTTCGGGCATAGTTCCGGGTTCGCTGTAGAACATGGTTTCGACCCAGCTGTCGCCCCAAATCCAGCCGCGTTCGAGGTGGCGGATGCCTACCGCGTCTGGATAAATGGTCCAGTACTCATCGGCCCAGTCTCCCCAACCAGTCTTTGGGTTCACATCGGGGAAGATATAGCGTGAATCCACCATGCCGTAACGCCAGTGGACGACCACTCGGGCGTCGGTGTTCTCAATAATGCGGACGTGTGCGTGGCGGCACTGCTTGTCGGACATGTGTTCGCAGCACCCTTCGGCCTTGTCGGCGCCAAGTTCTTTGTAATTCTCGCTGCTTTGGTCACCCGCCCACTTTCCGTTCTCGGTGACAAGGCCGATTCCATAACTCAGGCCACGCCAGAAGACAAACCGAGTGGGGTTGGCATCGAGTTTGACTACCACGTCAGGGTGAGGCCCGACGCGCCACATGTTATCCCAGGTGTCGTAATAGTTCAGTCGTGTGTACTCAGCCCCAAATCTGTCGGCTTTGGCATTTCGGGGGTTTGCAGGGAGGCGGCGCTGCATGAGGTCAGGCTTGTCCACGTCGTTTTGAGGCGGTTTCAACTGTCCATAGGACCTGCATATGTCATCGGCGGTCAGTGCCTGGTCATAGAGCTTTAGCTCATCAATGAGGCCATCGAAACCTATGAGGGACGGCCACTTGCCTTTTCGAATCCTCCCATCAACAGCAGGCATCTTCTGACTGTTCAGGCCGATGATTACATCACGCTGGGCGAGAGTAAGGTCAGCTTTAGGTACCTTTTGTGAAGCGACTTGTTTGCCATCCACAAAGAGCGTGATGAGGCCAGCGCTGCTGTCAAAGGTCGCGGCCACATGATACCAGCGAAAGAGATGGAGGTGTTCAGGATTGACAACGGACTGCCAGGTTTTGCCAATTTTGGCGTGGAAACCGAGATGGCCGGTTTGGTCGAGGCCGAAGTAATAACCACTATCTTTCCAGACGGCCTGACTGATGATGGGCGCCCATTCAAAGGGATAGGCTCCCAATGCCACCCACGCCTCAATGGTCAGCTGCGATTTAGGCGCAGGCGCCCGAGACAGGGGGATAACGACGGCCGAATGGTAGCCATCGAAGGCCAATGCCGTGCCCGAGATACCTTTCTTGAAGAGACTTTTATGGCCGGCAATTGTGCAATCGTAACCGTCGATGCTTTCAGCGGTCACGTCTCGGCGTTCATACGAGCGTGTTTGCAGGCCTTCGTCAAATTTCCACCAAGCTGTCGGGAAACCTACCTTAACTTTTCTGACCGTAGAACCACAAACGGGCTCAGCAGAAAGTTTTGAAAGGCCCGCCTGTGTGAGAGAAAGTTCCTTAATCCCCTCAGAGTCTATGCTCAACTTTTGAATTATTCGATTTTTCAAGTCGTTCCAGTCGTCGAGCTTCGGTGTTCCCCGGCGGATGATTCGGGTCACTTTACCATCCGGCCTGATAACAAAGTACTCGTCCACCACACCGTGCCAAGAGACGTTGGAGAAATCGGGCATATATCGCCAATGTACGACTACCATCTTTACAGTTGACTCGATGATGCGCACGTAAGAATAGCGGTTGTGCTTATCCGTCATTAGTGGTTTACCATCTCCTTTACGCCTAACGATTTCTGGCATGTACCACTTTCCTTTCTCGGTCTTCCAATATGGCAGATAGCTGGAGGAGCGATGAAATATAAATTGTCCTTGAGGCAATTGGACAACAATGTCCGCATACTTTCCGGTCCGAGAGTACTTTTCCCAATCTTGGCCGGAATCAATTTTGGTATAATAAGCATAGAAATCGGCGCTGGCCGAAATGCCTGGTACGGTCAATATTACCACTGTGCAAACTAATAAGTATGCTTTCATTTGTTTTCCCTTCTGGTCGCGGAAAGCTTTCGCGATAATCGGACAAAGGATTAGAAGTATAAGTCTCCTTGCCGATTTTATTTAACTGCCTTTATTGCTTGTAGTTTCCGACGAGTAAAATATCAGGTTGCAGATTTAGTGTTTGCTAATCTTCATCTTCGTCTTGTTCTTCCCATTTCTCTATATACTCTCCAGGTGCCATATCAGCGTACATACCACAATTTTTTAGACCATAGATTCGAACGGCGATGAGATTCTCCCGACCATATTGAATCAGGTCAGGCCTGACACAGTCGCGCCGCGTGTCTTCCCAGAGGGGACGCTCGTTGCCAAACGGAATCCGACTCATCTGGCCGACGCACTTGCCATTGAAGTACGTCTCACTCGCCCCGTCAATTTTTCCGATGGTAAGCAAGAGGCTATAACCTTCGAATGCGTTAGGGATGAATACCTTGCGGCGCAGCCAATGAAAGTCGATATTCTGCGTGTAGGGGCAGCTTATCATCGGCAGCGTAACTCGCCGCCATGCGCTGTCGTCAAGGTCCGTGTGCTTGTAATGGGGTGAATCTCCCTGTTTGAACAGCCACTGGCCAGCCAGATCTATAACGGGCAGGGCCACCTGTTTGGCGGAGGTAGTGAAACCTAAGTGACCTACGGCGATGTTGTAAAATCCCGGCTCCTTTACCGTGTAGCTGAATGACACTGTTTTAAAGGCTCCGGGTTGTACTGTGACCCTACTCGTTTTGACGGGCTTTTCATCTATTATGCACAAGGAAAGCTCTTTTGAAAAGGTCTCCGGGCCATAATTGATGACTTTCGCCTCGGCCTTGACGGTGCTGGCTTGGGTTTTGACCGTTAGTGCCCCGATGGCGGTGCCTTTTAGCCGAATCTTAAAGCAGTGAGCGTACTTGCCGGTCTTGTCGACGGGCATTGTTATAACGAAGTGCTCGGGCTCGCGCTGCCACTTGATTCTTTCGTCAGAGCCGAGCATGGTAACGTCGCAAATGTTCAGATGAGGCTGGGCATTTTCCCCCAGCGCACTTATTCTCAGGCTGTGCTTGGGCCAGCCCAGGCAGATAGCGTAGAGAATGTCGGCCTTGGTGGTGAACCTGATATCCTCAGGGCCGTAACCGGTTTTTTCGCCAGAGCCGAAGTCGGTCTCGGCTATCCTCTGACGTCCCTCGCCATAGGTGAGCCATGGGCGGGTGCTGTAAATGGCCTCGCCGTTTGCATTGAGCCATTTGCCTATCGATCTGAGTCTTATCTTTGCACGGGCCGGTATGGTCCCGTCAGCTTTAGGGCCGATGTTCAACAGCAGTACGCCGTTTTTGCTGACGATGTCGACCAAGTCGTCAATGAGGGAATCGGCGGATTTGAACTTATCTTTTTTTATGTATCCCCATGAATCAAGGCTGATGGAGGTATCGGTCTGCCAAACCATTGGGTAGATATCTTCCAGCCTGGTCCGCTCCAAATCAAGGACGGCTGTGCCAAAGGGATAGATGTTATCCTTGTAGTTCAGCACAACGCCTTTGCCCCACTCTAAACCCTTGTTGTAATAATAGGCGGCAATCTTTCTGCGATAAGGCTCGTAGGCCGGTCGGAAGAAACCGAAATCGAACCACAGTATATCGGGCTGGTATTTGTCCACTATGTCGATGGTCAGGGTGTACCAGTGTTTGAGGAACTTTTTGCTTGGCGGCTGGCCCGTGGGGTGGGGGTCGTTATAGAGGCCGGCGGCGGCGGGGTTCACGGTGTCGAATTCTTCGGCGTGCGCATAGTAATCCCAGTTCATCGCATAATGCGTTGACGCGCCGAACTTCATACCTCTTTCTCTGCAAGCCTTGGCCAGCTCGCCGACGATGTCTCTTTTGGGGCCCATGTTCACCGAGTTCCATTTCGTTAGAGACGAATCGTACATGACGAAGCCGTCGTGGTGGCACGCGACAGGGACTACATATTTCGCCCCAGCCTTTTCAAAAAGCTCGGCCCAGACGTCGGGATTAAACTTCTCAGCTCTAAAGAGGGGGATAAAGTCCTTGTAGCCGAACTGTTTGTGGTCTCCCCACTTCTTTGTGTGATGTTTGTAGGCGTCACTGCCCTTATCATACATATTGTGGGGATACCACTCGCTATCAAAGCAGGGCACGGCATAGGGTCCCCAGTGAATAAAGATACCGAACTTTGCGTCCTTATACCAGTCGGGTGCTTCGTAATTCTTCAGCGACTCCCAGCTGGGTTCGTAGTACGGCCTTTCACTGACAAAGGCACAGCCCGCGGTGAATATTGTTGCGATTAGAATGAGTCGAAGTTGTTTTGATTTTGACATCTTTTTTTCCCCTGACAGCATAGGTTCTTATTTCAGATGACATGATGAGGCTGGCCATACGGCCATTTATACTCCACCAAAGAGCAGCATCAAGTTCATGGCGTACTTTCCCAATAGGCCTTCTCCGGCATTCATAGTACGTCTGATGTCAAAAGGTTACCGGGCCTAATCAACGTTTGTAGCTGGATTTGAGTATCTCGCTGACATCGTCAAGCGTCGCGACCTTCGGATTAGACTTGTAATCAGGAAGAACCAGACACTGTTTTGCCAATTGTGGCAGTTCATTTTCCGGCACCTTAAGGCTTTCAAGCGTGAGCCACATGCCGATTTTCTTGAGGAACCTGTCTATCTCTTCGCAGGATCTTTCGGCCGCCGTTTCGTCACTTTTAGATTCAAGTGCACTGTTGAAAATGCAGGCCACAGTGGCAAATCTCTTGATGGCTGATGGATATGTGTAACGCATAAAATCGGGATACGTTACCGCCAGAGCCTCGCCGTGCATCACTTGCGGGTACATTCCGCCAATGGCCATGCCCATGCCGTGTGGCAGAGTCACGCCAGCATTGGCGATGCACAAACCCGCCAGCGTATCTGCCCAAGCCATCGCTGTCCTGGCTTCCAAGTTTGCTCCGTCCTTTACCACAACAGGCAAGTATTTTACCACCACTTTAATCGCTTCTTCGGCCATCATGTCAGTATATGGTGAGGCATTAGGATGAATGTAAGTCTCAAATGCATGACAGAACACATCGAAGCCTGTTGAAGCAGTAACATGTTCCGGCACCGTCAGCATAATTTCCGGGTCTACAATGCTTACACGTGGGTAAATAATCGGGTTGTAGATTGCGGACTTGTCACGTTTTTCAGTGTTGGTGACCACTGCCACCTGCGTGACCTGCGAGCCGGTCCCTGAAGTAGTAGTAATAGCAATGACAGGCAGTGTCTTTTGTGTGGGCTGCGTTTCACTGAACCATAGGTAATCCCAGCACGTTCCCTTATGGGTGACTTCGACAGCGATAGCCTTGGCTGAGTCCATACTGGAACCGCCGCCCAGTCCAAGTACTACATCGGCCTTATGGGCCTTGGCTACCTTGGCCCCAGCGGTGATACTGTCCGTTGTGGGGTTGGGAGTCACGCCGTCAAAGTGTGCCACTTCAACCGCGGCGTCGGTGAGCGAGGTCTTGACCTTATTAAAGACCGGCTCGAGGGCTGCAAAGGCTGGCACCGTTACCAGCAGGCAGCGCTTGCCGAACTTCGCCACCACTTCTCCAACTTCACTTACACGACCACATCCAAATCTAACTTCCGTCGGTTGAAAGTAATTGAAATTCTTCATTTTGTACCCTTCTTTCTTATTAATTTCAAACAGTCTATTCAAAATCTCATATAAATTCAATATTTCTATTTCTCTGGTATTAAATCATCGGGCAGTGGGGGCGTCGCGCCACTTTGGGAGCAGACAAAGCTGGCTACGCGACTGGCCTTGGCATTTATTTTGTCGAGTTCTTCACCTTGCAACCATCCAATAGCAATAGCAGCGCTGAAAGCATCGCCCGCACCGACGGTATCGGCGATTCTGTCAATTGGGGCAACATTGCATTCGGAGTCCTTGCTGCCGGTATATAAGCGACTTCCCTTAGCCCCTTTGGTTAATGCAATCAAAGAAAGGTCATACCGTTGAATCAGCTGTGAGAGAACATCGGTCTCCGAACCTTCGATGCCCAATAAGCCCCCCACTATCGCAAGTTCCTCGTCATTTAGCTTCAAGATGTTCGATAGCTTGAGCATTGAATGAACAACATCCTTACTGTAGAAGGCTTGACGTATGTTTATATCAAACAAGCGAATGCAATCTGGCTGCGTTGCAGTCAGGAAGTTTCGCACTGTTTTTTGTGAAACGGTCGACCGCTGGCACAATGAGCCGAAGCAGACTGCATCGGTCTCAGCAGCCAGACTCAAAAGTTCCGGGTTTGATGGAATATAGTCCCACGCAACATTTTCGTGAATGGTAAAATCGGGCTTGCCTACATTATCAAGCTGCACAGTGACCGTGCCGGTAGGATGCTCCTTGTCTACCGCCACGTGCTGACGATCTATATTCATTTCGTCAAGCCGACTCAATATTTGCCTGCCCAACTCGTCATCACCAACACAGCTGACTATAATACCCTTGCCGCCTAACGCCTGGGCATGATATGCGAAATTGGCCGGTGCTCCGCCGAGCTGCTTGCCCTCTGGCAGCATATCCCAGAGAATCTCACCTAACCCAACCATTATAAATTTTTGTTCACTGTTGCCCATCTTTCGCTCAGATTACTGCAACCTCGTCCTCATCGTCAAGTTCTTTACGAAGTTTTACTAACTCGTTCTTCAGTCTCTCAGCAATACCTGCATATTCCGGTTTACCGTACACATTATGCATCTCCCTCGGGTCTTTCTCCAAATCAAACAGCTCCCACTCCGGCCTGGTAGGTCTTGGTCTGGCTCCTCTTGCATCGAGCGGCAGGCCGTAGTAATAAATTAACTTATAATGTTTCGTCCGCACCCCAAAGTGGGCAGCAACATTGAAATGAGCACGGTGCATCCAGTAGCGGTAGTACATCGAGCTCCGCCAATTCTGGGGAGTTATGCCCTTCAGCAGTGGCCGAAGGCTTCGTCCCTGCATGTCCTTCGGTATTGGTAGTCCTGCATAATCCAGGAATGTCTCGGCAAAATCCACGTTAAGGACAATATCATCATTCACACCCGCCGCCTTTACCTCACGGGGATACCGGACAAGCAAGGGCATACGGAGCGATTCCTCGTACATAAAGCGCTTGTCATACAGACCATGCTCTCCGAGAAAAAAGCCTTGGTCCGACGTATAAACAACAATCGTATTATCAGTCAGCGCTGATTTGTCGAGATAATCCAGCACGCGCCCGATGTTGTCATCTATGGAGGCAACACAACGGAGATAGCTTTTGATGTAAATCTGATACTGCTTTTTTTTGCGTTTTAGTCCGGATAGGTGGCTGGTTTCGTCCTGATACAGTGTGTGGTTTCTTCCGATTTTTTGTGTGCAGCGTTTAATCGCCATGCCGCGATGTGCATAGCTGTCAAAGAGATTCTCAGGCTCTGGGATTTGAACATCCTTAAACAGTTCCGCATGCTTTGCATCGTATTCCCATTCATCATGGGGCGCTTTATGGTGGTAGAGCAGGCAGAAGGGCTTGTCCTTCGGTCGGTTTTTCAAGAAATCCAACGTTAAGTCGGTAATAATATCCGTGACATAACCTTTGTATACAGTGCCTCCTTCGTAGCCGTCCTGCCAAGGCTTTCCCTTTTCTTTCAGACGCGGGTCAAAGTAATCGCCTTGGTCCGGCAGGACATTATAGTAGTCAAAACCCGTGGGCTCAGTCTTCAGGTGCCACTTGCCGACGACACCTGTGTAATATCCCGCTTTTTGCAGCAGTTTTGGGAAAGTCTGCTGGCTGCCGTCGAAAACATCATCCAAAGTCTTGACGCCATTTTTGTGACTATATTTGCCTGTGAGAATTGCAGCACGACTCGGCGTACAGATAGAATTCGTGCAAAAGCAGTTATCAAACCGCATTCCCTCTTTCGCGAGTCGGTCGATGTTGGGTGTTCGTGCAACCTCGGCGAGAAATCCGCCATAGGCGCTTATTGCCGGGGCGGCATGGTCATCGGACATGATAAAAATAATATTAGGACGGCTGTTTTCTCCAGATAACTCTGTAAGCCCGCTGCCGTAACCCTCAATCGCAGTCAAGGCAGAACTTACCCCGATAATCTTCAAAAATGAAAGACAATGTGACTTGAGAACTCCCGAAACAAAACTCACCCTTGCCCCCAGCCCTGCCAACCTCAGAAAGTCACGTCTGTTTATATTCCCCATTATAATTTCTCTATTCGATTTAATTCTTTAAGGTAAGTTGCTTGATAAATTTTATTTCCTCAGGGTCGAAAGGCGTGCCATCTTTTCGGAATATATCATGGAACCAAACATCAGGTTCAGGCATTTTGCCCGGTGTGTCCCATTGAAAAATGGTCTGTGTCTTTCCGCTTACAAGTCCCCAGTTAAAACACCCGATGTTTTCCTTTTTGAATACCGGTATATGTGATTCAAACGTGCAATTACGGGTCCTTGCCATATACTCCGTGCACAGCAGGGGACGCCCATATAACTGAAGCTGTTTTATTTTTTCCTTCAGATGCCCGGCATTATCATAATGGTGGAAAGTTATGATATCCGAGTTCTTAATCGTCACTTTATTGAGCTTCGCGAATTCCTCGTCCCAGCCCCACAAACCTACCGTTACAGGCTGTGAGGGATTTGCCTGCCTTGCCCATTCAAACACGTGTTTCAGCAGCGTTAACGATTTATTGAAGTATTCGTTGTTGCCCGGCTCGTTGTACAAATCCCACGCCAGTATTCTTTTGTCCTTGTCAAAACTTTTCAGCAAATCCTGCGTATAAGCTTTTAACACCGGATAAAGCGCCTTGTCCCGATTTTGAATTTCTCCTCCCGGGCATTGTACCCATCCTGAATTGTGAATGCCGGGCTTCGGGTCGGGCTGCCTGCCGAGCGTCGGGTCAGGGTTCCAGCAGTCATCAAATAATACAAACATCACTTTGATGTTGTGACTCTCAGCTATATCCAAGAACTTATAAATTCGTTCTTTCATCTTCGTTGGATTCCTTGCCCAGACAAGGTAATGTAAGTATACTCTTATAGCGTTAAACCCGATATCTTCCGCCCAGCCCAGTTCGGTATCTATTGTTTCCAGGTCAAAATCCTGCTCCTGCCACATCTCAATTTGGTTTATGGCCGTACTCGGAATAAAGTTGCATCCAACTATCCACCCCTGTTTTGAATACCACTTATTCGCCTGCTCAGCAGTCCATCTTGGCAATAATGCTTCTGTTTTGCTGCAAGTCATTTGTTGATTGCATCCTGTAAATAGCACAGAAACTCCAAGAAGCAAAACCACAAAGAAGCTGAATAACTTTTCTTCTTTGACTTTAGTTTTTATTTGCATATTACTTTTCTCCGGTTTTACCCTGTAACGCTGTAACAACGTATATTTTCGATTTCTTCATCTACTCCTTATCTAAACCTATTGCTGCGGCCTTGCTCTTTATACTTTTTCAGCAGCGCCTCCAATCGCTTTACTATGTCCGGATGCTTGTTCCACAGGTTATTCTGCTCACCAAGGTCCCTCGATAAATCATATAACTGGCCCTTCGCACCACATCTCGGTCCCCTGTCTGCGCCGTGTTCTTCTGTTCCCAGAATAAGCTTCCACTTCCCTTGTCTTATAGCGAAAACTCCACCGCCTGAGTGGTGCACCGTAGCTTCACGAATCGGTTCGACAAGCTGTTCTCCCAAAAGCGCAGGCAGAATATTATAGCTGTCCTGCCCTGCATCCCTCGGCAGTTCCGCTCCAACGATTGCTGCACACGTCGCCATCAAATCCGTTAGACAAACGACCTCATCGCTTGTTGTACCAGCCTTTATTTTACCAAGCCACCTCGCGATAAACGGCACTCGATGCCCTCCCTCCCATATACCGCCTTTCAATCCACGTAAACCGCCCGCCGACTTATGACCATTGACTCCCTCACGCGGCCCATTATCACTTGTAATAATGACCAGCGTATTACCACTTATCCCGAGCTTGTCAAGTGTCTTAATTACCTCGCCCACACTCCAGTCGAAAAGCACAACCTGGTCGCCCCGTGGCCCCGCCTTACTTTTGCCCTTAACAAGCTCTGGCGGAAGCCACGGAATGTGCGGCACAGATAAAGGCAAATATACAAAGAAGGGTTTATTCGGCCCGTTCTTGATGCAGTGCTCAATAAAGTTGACAGTCCTGTTTGTAAACTCTATGTCGGCGTCTTCGTGTCTCCAGCCAGCGACCATGTAAAGCTTCCTGTCTT
>Ga0111206_127_pt1 | contig 32678 bp, 26 predicted proteins | sample DeeMarSWOR152_54_FD_80376 | JGI IMG/M metagenome (GOLD analysis project Ga0111206, IMG submission 80376) | Coxiella sp. DG_40 | reverse complement strand
GACGGAGGCAGCGTCGAACCTGATATTAGCAGGCTTGTGGAAGAGGGAACTTTCTTTGGTTTTCATATACTCGGCAAAGGCTCCATCCCAAACATCATCAGGACCATCACCTCCGGTCACAAAGGCATGTTCACAATAATGTGTGTTGCCTACACGGCAGTGCTTGCAATATCCGCAGTGACCTAAAGGCTGGACGATGACTTCGTCGCCGACTTTGAAATGTGATACTCCAGGGCCGGTCTCGGCCACAATTCCGCTGGGCTCGTGGCCGACAATAATCGGGAATTTCACATTTCTGCGAATACCCTTAATTGCTTTGAAATCCGTGGCACAACAGCCGCAGGATTTGATTTGTACCACTACCTCACCTATGTTTTCCGGCTGTGGAATGGGAATCTCTTCAAGTTCAAGCTGGTTAAAGTCTCGAAGTACGGCTGCACACATCTTGTCCATCCAACACCTTCACTTTCTTGTGTTCAAAGAATGTATAGTACCTGCAAGGCCTTTTTGATTACCCTTCTGAAATTTCAATATCATCCATACTGCCCAATACGCCGTTGGAAAGACGCAGGTACTCTATCTTATTAGGATTATGCCCTAATAGTTCGGTACCGACAGCATCCACCGCTACGGGGTCGAAGCCGGCGAGTATCAGGCCAAGCTTTTTGCGTCTGCCGGAAAGGTGCATCCCTGTTAAGGCAACCGCGGCATCTACCACACAAAGGTCCGGCTTTTTATACAGACAAACATCGACAACGGATTTATGTGTCGATGGTGAATGCAGCTTCGATTTGTTCCATGAGCCGCAATAAAATGGCTCAGGCGCAATGCCGAACATATTCTTCATCGCGACCGTGGTTTTTGTAAAGCTGTGGTCCTTCAGAATTGGCAGAGAGATTATAAAAGCCTCCTTCACTATCGTCGGTATATGAAATTCTTTTAGCTGCAGGGCATCCTTATTCTTCACTAACACTGTTTTTTCCTGATTAAAATCGAGAAGCGGTATACCGTATTTTTTAGCCAGTTTGCTATAGCCGTTAGCCCGGTAAGACTCTTCTGTTGTTCCGTTGCCGCAGCCTTCGCCTATAGCGATTTTAGCCTTACAGTGGGCCTTGCAGTATCGATAGACTGCTTGAGCGGCAGCGACATTGGTTGTTACCGGCGGGCCATCGGCATTAGTCAGATTTGGCTTGATAATGATAAGACCACTATTCGGCAGACGATTCGCCGCACCAATCAAATCCAGCGCTTTTGTAATACTTGCCTGATAATCGAAAAACTTGACTTTCGCAACTTCACTCATTCTAAGCCTTGTTTATCATTTCCCTTTCATTATTTATTTTGTAAAAGAAAACCGCAGCTTACGAATAAAAGAGGCTGCAACGATAGTTCGCATATATTAACATATTACCTGCTTGCGTTGTAGTTTGGGATGGTTAATTATGGATTCAAAGAAAACAGGCGTCTTAGCGATACTCGTAGCCAGTTTAATGTGGGCGATCGAGCCTGTCCTTGCTAAATTGGCCTACAGCAACGCCGATTTTCTTCAAACTTCCGGCATAAGGGCCATAGTTGTTACATTGGTCGCATTATTGTACGTTTTACTAACAAGGCAGGGAGGTCTCAAAGTCACTAAACGACAATTCTCCACGTTGGTTTTTATGGCGGTAGCCGGGACATTGTTCGCAGATTTAATTTATTTCCTTGCCTTGACTATGATTCCTGTCATTAACGCCGTCTTGATAGGGCATATGCAGCCGATTTTTATTGTTTTGATAGGATTTTTTATTCTCAAGGAAGACAAGCTCACGCGGTTTGATTACCTGGGCATATTTATTATGATAATCGCGGCAATTCTTGTAACAACAAAGACACAGGCAAATCTCTCTGCGCTAAAATTAGGGACACTCGCAGACATCCTTGTGCTGCTCGCAACACTCGCCTGGGCAACAATGGCTATAGTGATGAGGAAGTATCTCAGACAACTTGATGCCGGTGTCATCACGTTTTACAGATTTTCAATTGCTTCAGTGGTCCTTGTTACTTACTTGCTGGTCACTTCATCGCTGGTTCTTTCTAATATATATCAAATCCTTATCGGCATTGTTGTTGGTACGGGAACCATACTTTACTACGAAAGTTTGAAACGAATCAAAGCTGCTCAGACCTCTGCCCTGGAGCTTTCAACGCCTTTTTTTGCGGTATTGTTTGCCCTTTTCGTTTTAGGCGAGATGGTAACAATCATGCAGATCGCAGGCATTGTATTATTAGTTGTTGGAGTCTGTTTACTGTCCAAAAAAGAAGAGGCGTATTTCTAATATGTTCATTTTGGGTCAGGGCGACATCATTAGTCGGATGACTTTTTGAAGTAAAACGGAGCAGGAGGGATTCCGGCCTTTGGCCTAGAACCCAAATTTGCTCTCACAAATTTCCATAGGGGCTCTGCCCCTCTGGCGTCGCTCGCAAACTCGCTCCTGTCACCCAGACGGCCTGGGGGAGTTTCTCCCCCAAACCCCCTCGGGTTCGAATCCCTCCCCTCAAGTAAGCTTACCTAACGGAGCAGGAGGGATTCGAACCCCCGGTACCTTTCGGTACAACGGTTTTCAAGACCGTCGCCTTAAACCACTCGGCCACTGCTCCAAGCCTTCTAAGTCACTTTTTGTGCTGACAAAATCAAAGTTGTGCTGTGAATTGTGCTGACACTTTTTAATTTTCAACCAGCAGATGGTATTGAATTTATAGCACGTTTTTGCTGTTCGGTCAATATTACAGTTATGTCTATAGAGATGTTATTTTGATATTTCGGTACGCCACGGGGCCGTGGTTTCCTTGAAACATAATCGGACCGGTGGACACTTCCTTGCCAGTAACGCCACCGGGTGTAGGGCCAGGCATTTCGAGATTTTTGTGGAGAACCTTGCCATTGAGTTCAACCTTGATAAATTTAGCGTTGGCAACCTTATTTCCTGCCGAGTCAAACCGAGGTGCGCGGAACTCAATGACGTACTTCTGCCATTCGCCGGGCTTCTTGCACGCGTTAGAAGGAGGTTGTGCAGCACCATAAATTGCACCCATGTCACCTTTGCCCATTTTTTCTTTGCCGTAACTATCCAACACCTGAATTTCATATTCACCCATAACATGGATACCAGAATTAGAAGCCTTAGGTAACATCAATTCCAATTCGATACGGCAATCCCCAAACTTGTCCTTGGAGTACAAATCGAGGCTGTCATCATGGTGCAGTGGGGTGTTTATCATTTCACCTTTACCCTTCTTGACGAGAAGTGCCTTCGGGTTGGCAGTTGATACCTCTGCAATCCCGATGGTCCACTTGCTTTTAGCCTTGTCACCTCTAACTTTCCAAGCGTTAAGGTCTTTGCTATTAAAAGGCATAATGGTACGGCTCGAACTACATCCAGCAAGTTGCCCATAGTTGCGCTTTAGGCGAATTAAACAAATTTTTCCGGGTGTTCGAGACTTCAAACATTCCTGAACTAAAAGATTTGGAATAAGAAAAGCAACCCTAAAAGCGACTAAAGCAACGCAACGATGAGACTATTTCATGTAGCCGGCTGTATGACGAGTACAAGCAATACTGTCAGGACAATGGTTTCAAGCCCATGAGCAACACCACCTTTGGACAACAGGTCAAGCGGGTATTCTCCAAGGTCGAACGGGTGCGCGTGGGCGGCAGAGAGAACCGAGTTCTCGATAATGACACTTTGAAGGCAAGACGCAAGTTTGAGATAGTCAAGTCTAAGATAGGCCGTAAGATTGAGCGATTAGTAAACTTCAAAGTCGCAGGTGAACAACCAGACCGATAGTTATCACGCTGGCTGGAGGGGATACCCGAAAAGCTACGGCACAAGTTTGTTAGTATTGGTCTGCTGGATGTAGGAAGGGCAGCGGCTGGTAAGCTCTTAACCGAACATCTTGAGGATTTCAAACAAGCGCTATTGGCAAAAGGGAATACAACTGAACACGTTGAAATTGTAATGGCAAGGCTAAGACGGATAACAGACGGCTGCAAATTCAAGAACTGGAGCGATATATCGGCAAGCAGAGTACAGCAATACCTTGCTGAGCAGCGAAGCGGTGACGAAGGTATTTCCGCACAGACGTTTAACTTTTATCTTCAGGCGATAAAACAATTTGCGAAATGGATGGTGAGTGATAGACGCGCTACTGAGTCACCTGTGGGACATTTGCGGGGATTGAATGTGCGAACCGACCGCAGGCACGACCGAAGGGCGCTTGAGCCGGACGAAATAAGAAGGCTGTTAGAAGCTACAAGGGCCGCTCCTGAGCGTTTCGGTATGACCGGGTGCGAACGCGCCTTGTTGTATCGTTTGGCTATAGAAACAGGACTCAGGGTCGGTGAGTTACGAAGCCTGACGGTATCATCGTTTGACTTTGACCGCCTCATGGTCACGGTCGAGGCAGCCTACAGCAAGCACAGACGAAAAGACCAACTACCACTACGACCGGATACCACAGCAGAACTAAAAAGCTTTTTTGTCGGGCAAGATGCCGAAGGTGCAAGTGTTCAATATGCCGGAGAAAACAGCAAAGATGCTAAGGGCTGATTTAGCCGATGCTGGTACGTTGATGATGCAGGACGCTACTGAGATTTTCAGGCACTTAGACATTCGACAGGGAGTTTGTTAGCTGCAAGCGGATCACACCGGAAAGTTGCTCAATCGCTGATGAGGCACTGCGATATAAACTTGACGATGTCGAGATATTCTCACGTTTTTCACGGGACAGGAATCCGAAGTAGTAAGTGCATTGCCAGACCTATCTTTACCGAGCAGGAAGAAGCAAAAAGCGGTCGCAACAGGGACGGACGGGAAGGAGTTGGCGGGCAACTTGCCGCGTATGGACGGAAAACCACGTACCGCTCTGGACGGCAGTGGACACAACATCCTAACGGGGGAGAGCAAAACCGCAAATCACAAAGCCAACGGTCGGATTCGAACCGACAACCACTGGTTTACAAAACCAGAGCTCTACCGTTGAGCTACGTTGGCATAACTATCTTTTAAGCAAACACTTATTGTTTGTTATTTTCGTCGGCTGCTCCAACAGATGCTTCTGCATTATAGCCGGGAATTTGGGTATATCAAGGGTAAAAGCTCGCTGAGTCAAACGAGTATTTGAGGGGAAACTTCAAACAAGAGTGTAGATTTCTGCGCAAATTGGTGGATTTAGGGACAAAATGCGCACGAAAAGTGTTTGAAAACGTTTGAAAATATTCGAAAACGTTCGAAAAATGATGTGAAACGTTTGAAAACATTCGAAAAAGTGCGCATTTTTGAGTATTTTTTGACAGGTACTTGCATAAATGATGGCGCGGCGAGTTCGTAGTTGGTAGTTCACAGTTTTTGTGGTTTTTTAGAGGGGGATACCTTGGGCACAAGTACCTAGGGCACAGGTTTCGCTGATTATATTTCGTATCTCGTGAAGCGTGAAGCGTATCTCGTGGAAGGAACTGTGCCCCCGCAAACGACATGTGGGGAAAAGGGAGGAAAATATCCGAGAAAGTGGTTTGTTGTTGATTTAGTGGGTAAAATGGATTTGCAAAAAAGTTTAAAAAATAGTTGAATGGCAGGCTGATTTGGTTTATAATGCAGCTAGATTTCTAATTTTCTCTTGGAGGAGTGGTTAGTAAACTCCGCGGCATTCAAAAAGAGGTGAAAGGAGGACAAAATGAAGCGTTTTTTTTCAACTGCATTGCTGATGGGGGTAATAACAGCTCTGGCTGGTCAATCTGGTCGGTTTGGGACGGTCGCTTTGGGAGAGACAAACAAACCTGTAAAAGGCATCAAGATAAATCAAATTAATGGGGATCAGGTGAGAAGGCCGCCTATTAGGTTCGCAGAGGTGGAAATTGTTCTGAGTGAGCGATTGAGCCTTGCAGATATTTCCGGTCTGCAGAGAGCTCCTCGGAGTGATTTGGAGGTTCTGGATGGCGGCAGGCGTGTTAAAGTCCAACTGCCAGCCAGCGTGGTAAAAGCTCTCATTGAAGAGGGTGCAGAAATATCTGTGATTAGAAATTTCATTTTATTTGAAGGCGGCGCGGCTGGAGGCGGCAGCGAGAACAGTGATATGACAACACGGTATATCTCGGCAACGGGTTCTATTGAAGGTTCCAACAGCAATAATTATTCCATAACCGACAATACACCCGGATACGTTACGGCCAAAAGCCCAATTGACATCTCAGGGGCACCAGCGGGAGAAATGGTGACATCCGTAGACGTTGACTGGGAGATATGGCATCAGTGTCCGGCGGACGTGGTTGCGGCTCTGATGAATGAAACAAGCGAACTGCAGTATGTACTCTGGTACCGCAACTATGAAGCTCCAGGATCTTTTGGAGAAACTGTGTATTCGATTTCGGCGTTCAATAATCACGCGGTGAATCAGGAGTGGCAGATGTGGGCTGGTGATTGGGCATATGGTGATACAGGATATATCAACCATTGGTGGATAAAAGTTTATTACGGGGAACCAGGGCCACCACCGCCGCCTTATTGCATTTCTTCAGGTGGTTGCCGGGAATACATCAGCAATGTGAATGTTGGAACGATCAATAATGAGACCGATTGCAACGGTTATGCTGATTACACATCACTGTCGACGATGATGGAGATAGAGACCAGTAACCCGATAACGGTGACCAACGGTGAGCCCTATTCCGGTGACCAATGCGGGATATGGGTTGACTGGAATCATGACGAGGATTTTGATGATACCGGCGAGACGATTTCTGTGAGCGGTGGTCCGGGCACTTTCACGGCGAGTATCACTCCGCCGACAAATGCTGTGTTGGGTAATACTCGTATGCGCATACGGATAATGAACGTCGGCACGCTCGGTCCGTGTGGTGAGACTGCTTATGGCGAGGTGGAGGATTATACAATTATCGTTCTTGGCAAATACTGCAGCGCTTCGGGCGGCTGCACCGGCTCGGGGGGCACCCTAAACATCGACAGTGTCCAGGTAGGCTCAATCGACAATACCGGGACAGGCTGCAGCGGCTATGCTGATTACACATCGCTATCGACAACAATGGAGATTGGGACTGGTTACCCGATAACCGTGACCAATGGCGATCCTTACGATGAAGACGACGAATGCGGCATCTGGGTGGACTGGAACCAGGACCATGACTTTAGTGATTCAGGGGAGAAGATAGCTGTAAGTGGTGTTTCTGAAATTTTCTGGGCGACAATTACACCGCCGGCTGCTGCTGTGTTAGGTGATACTCGCATGCGGGTACGGATATGGTGGGGCGGTACCATAGGGCCGTGCGATGATTCGTACTATGGTGAGGTGGAGGATTATACGATTACAGTTACCAGTGTGCCGTCATTTGTGACAATATCCGGCAATGTAGAGACGGGGGGCGGCGTCGGGATTGAGGATGTAGTAATTACGGCCAGCAGCGGAGAGTCTGACACAACGGATGCGAGCGGGTATTATGAGTTGAGTGTTGAAAGTCCTTGGAGCGGGACGGTGACGCCGAGTAAAAGCGATTGGTCTTTTTCGCCACCGAGCAGGAGTTATTCAGGAATAACTACCGACCAGCCGGACCAGAACTACACGGGCACATACATAAGTCCAACTATTACGATATCCGGTTATGTCTGGACAACAGGAATATACGGACTCAAAGATGTTTTGATATCAGCCAGTACGGGTGAATCAACGACAACGGACATTTATGGATATTACGAGCTGACTCTCTCGAATCCCTGGACAGGGTCTATCACTCCCAGTAAAAGTACATGGACCTTTAACCCTCCGGTTAAAAGTTATGTTAACGTTGGCTCCGATATGACCTACGTAAACTTTGGTGCTATAGCTCCAGCGATACCTTATCACGGCGGATCTGGGACAGCAGGAGATCCCTACCGGATTTATTCAGCTGAGGAGCTGCAGGAGCTTGGAAGTAATCCTGCTGACTGGGATAAACATTTTAAACTTGTCCAACATATCAGTCTTTTCGGCTATACCGGTGAGCAGTTCAATATGATTGGTCTGTTTAGCTGGACCGGATTGAGCATACCCTTTACGGGAGTGTTTGACGGCGAGGGTTATACTATTAGCAGATTTAACTATACTCACAGTTCAACTAAACAGGAGTTCATCGGTATTTTCAGTTATATTAACCACGCGGCCGCGGAGGTGAAAAACCTGACAGTAGCCCGCTTCGAAGTTGACGGAGGTGCAAATGGTGTCGCAGAGGGCGCTCTGGTGGGATTGTTAGAAAATGGAACTATTTCTAACTGCTCGGTTGAAAGAGGCTCTGTAATTGGTCAGCATTTTCATTCCGGCGGTTTGATAGGTAGGGTATGGGGTGGTAGCATAACTGATTGTTATATCTGCTCTGTTGAAGTTTCTAACCCGGATGGTGTTGCGGGAGGGCTGGTCGGGGACAACCAGGGAATTATTTCAGACTGTGTTGCTGAGTGCGATGTAACCGGACAATATGGGGTTGGAGGGCTGGTCGGTAAAAACCAAAGCTCAGGAGTCATTGAATTGTGCTATTCATGCAGCAATTCAACCGGTGACCAGCAGGTTGGCGGACTAGTTGGAGAAAACCGTGGAATTATATCTCAAAGTCATTCAAGCGGAAGTGTCGGGGTGAGAGGTACTTTCCAAAGTGACATTGGAGGGTTGGTCGGAAGAAATATCGATGGTGAAATCTATAACTGCTACTCAACAGCTGCCGTGATTGGTGGTAATGATTGCGGCGGACTTGTAGGGCTTAATTGGAGGACCGATGCTCCTACGATAATTTCACATTGTTACTCAACAGGGCACGTTTCAGGGACAGCCTCCCTTGGTGGTCTGGTTGGGAAGAATATTGACGGAACTGTAACAAATTCATTCTGGGATACTCAGACCAGCGGCAGGTTCAGCAGTGCCGGCGGCACGGGAAAAACAACCGCTCAGATGCAGGATATGAACACTTTTCTTGATGCCGGCTGGGACTTTGTCGAGGAAACAGTTAACGGGACCGAAGATGTTTGGAAGTTATACCATACGGAAAGCTATCCACTGCTTGCGTGGGAGAGATACAGTGGGGGCAGTGGATTTCCGAGCGACCCTTACCTGATTTATACAGCCGAGGAGATGCAAGCGATAGGAGCTCACCCGAAGGACTGGAACAAATGCTTTAAGTTAATGGCTGATATTGATATGTCCGGTTATACAGGCACTGAGTTTAATCTTATTGGACATTATGCAGGACTTAGCGGCCCGGATAACGAACCTTTTGAAGGTATTTTCGACGGTGATGGGCATACGATTAGCAACTTCACTTATACCTCAAGCGGTATCAACTGCATCGGTCTTTTCAGTTATGTTTCCGGAATCTATGCGGAAATCAGGGACTTGACTCTTACGGGGGTAGATATCAGCGCAGGTTCCGGCGATTTTATAGGGGCCCTTGTGGGACGTTTCGGTGGAGTTATTGCCAACTGCAGCGCAGATGGGGTCATTAGCGGGGACAAGTATGTTGGCGGTCTGGTAGGAACCACCTGGTGGGGAATGTTTTATGACTGCTACGCAACAGGAAGTGTTACCGGAAATGAAAATGTTGGCGGTCTGGTAGGAGATTCCTATATTGGCGAGCTTTTCAACTGTTACGCTACAGCTTCAGTTACAGGAGGTATTCGAGTTGGCGGTCTTGTAGGAGATTCTGGCAGCGGCTTATTTTCAACCTGCTATGCGGCAGGAGTTGTCTCGGGGACAAGTGAGCTTGGCGGCTTTACAGGTTATGACGACGATGGGATATACACCAGTTGTTTGTGGGACAGTGAGGTCAATCCTGATGTAAATGGTATCGGAAATACAACCGAGCCGAACGTAATAGGCGAGACAACTGCAAATATGCAGACACTGAGTACATTCACAAATGCCGGTTGGGACTTCGTCGGAGAAATGTCAAACGGACCTGATGATGACTGGGGTATGCCGGATGGCGGAGGCTATCCTGTTGTATGGTGGCAACTACCTTCGCTGCCTGCATTGCCCCAACTGTTCTCAGGAGGAACGGGCCTGCCAGGCGAGCCATACTTGGTTTCCACGGCTGGCGAATTGAATAGCATCGGCCATAATCCACAGCTTATGGATAAGCACTTCAGGCTTATAAGAGATATTGACCTGGCAGGAGAAGACTTTTTCATGATTGGCGGACACACCTGCGGGTTTGCAGGTTTATTTGAGGGCGATGGCCATGTAATCTCTAATTTCACGCTGGAGCCGGCTCCATTCGGACAATGGCTCGGACTGTTTGGAGTTGTGGGGCTTGGTGGCCATATAGAGAACCTGGGTCTGGTAGATGCTAATGTTGGAAGCGACCATATGCTTAGCAATTGTATCGGCGGTTTGGTCGCGTCGAATTTCGGTACTATTAGTAATTGCTTTGTGGCTGGCGGCGACGCATCGGGGTATTACGTAGTCGGTGCTATAGCCGGACGTAACTCTGGGACGATTTCTGACAGCTATTCGGCAGCTTCTGTCTACGGGACGAACCTTGTCGGCGGCCTTTCGGGCCTGAATCACTGGGGCTCGATTGTCAATTGCGTCTCAACTGGTGCGGTTACATCAGATCCCAATTTCAGTTCATGTATCGGTGGAATGGTTGGAACCAATTTGGGTGGGACGATAAACACCAGTTGTGCAACGGGCAGCGTTTCCGGACATCGATTTATTGGCGGGTTGGTAGGAGAAAATATAGGTGATATCAGCAATAGCTACGCTACCGGTGATGTTTTGGCTAACAGTTATGGCGGGGGTCTTTTGGGGTATAACTACGGATATATATATCCGGCATCAATTTCCAACTGTTACTCAGCTGGCCTTGTTTCAGGTGATAGTAGAATGGGTGGCATAGTTGGAGCGCACCTTTTCGGAACTTACACGAGTTGCTTCTGGGATACGGATATTAATCCGGACGTCAATGGTTTTGGAAATGCATATGATGACCCGAACGTAACAGGTAAAACAACCGCTGAAATGCAGACACAAAGTACTTTTACCGATGCCGGCTGGGATTTCACTACGCCTGTCTGGTCGATTCTGGAGGGCATCGATTATCCCAGATTAGCCGCGGTAAGCCTTTTACTGGTGGATTTGGATATAGATGAGTTGTGGATGTATCAGAATTTGTCTGGGCAGACGAAATCGAATTTGACTGCGAGTGTTTCTATTACTGATGACCCTGCTGGTAACAGCAGCTACAGCTACGATTGGGAAATCATACTGCCGGGGGATGTGAGCCTGGCACCGGTAACTGTGGCAGGCGGCGGCAGCGGCGACGCATTCTGGACCTTTGCAGCGCGTAGCTGTGATGAGCCGGCAGGCTTATCTGATTCAGGGCAGACGTTTAAGGTTAGAGTAACCGTTACCGGGGATGATTACGGCAATACCGGTATAGCTGAAGCAGAATTTGCCATAGCCCTTCTCGGTGATGTCAACAACGATAGAGCTGTTGATATAATTGACCGCACGATAACAAATGCATTCATGCGGGCTGGTTCAGCAGGAGCGTTTACCTTAAAAGATTGTGATGTTAATTGTGATGGCGGTGTTGATATAATTGACCGGACTATTGTAAACGCGGTTATGCGTGGTCAGTTAGGCAACAACTCTGTTTCAAGTCCCTGCCCGCTTAGATAAAGCTGTTTGTTCCTGGGTAAATTCCCGGATTAAACTCAAAAGCTTCCCTAGTATCAGGAATGATACTGGTTAGAACGTAACTTTTAGCCGTATCAAGGTCGATAGTAAATGTATAGTCTTTGGCAACACCATCCCATGTAAAAGCATATCTTGACAGTATTTCCCCTGACATTAAATCCTCTGGAATAGAAGGGCCGTCACTGAAAGCATAACTATCGCTTCCAAGGTCTTGGGCAAATGAACCACCACCTGAATTGCCGTAAATCCAGTATGACGTGTCTGATTCTACAGCCTCACTGCCGGAAACATCGAAGGTCAGGCCGCTCGGAATGACACTCGGAACGACACTTATGGTAGTCTTACACGCCAAACCATTAAGACCTATCGGGTCACTGTCACTTATGACAAGGTCAAAGCTGAAAGTATCCAGGGCAATAGTAGGCATTGTAACATTAGATGGTGTTATCTCAACGGCCCATGCCGGTATGGTGATACAGACCAACGCACATATAAAAATTACTCTGTTCAACACCCTCATTAGATTTTTCCTTATAAAATAAAAGTAACTTTGCAAAAAACAGCTCTGAGAGCCAAAAATCAAATAACGGTTTGAGTTTCCTACACCCCAAAAGGAAGAAACATATTCCAGATAATATTAAACACTACTTGTCCGGAAAAGTCAAGCTTTTTTTGGGGGGAAATGCAATAATAGTAAAATATCTGACAAAATCGGCTTTAAACGGGTTTAAAATGGGTTTTTTATTGAACCAAGGGTTGAGTTTTTTTGTCGCCTAACCCATTGAGAACGGAGCTGGTGGGCTGGATATCGCTATTTTCGCGCCAGAGGGGCTCTGCGGGGGCTGAATAAGTTTGTAGCGAATCTGATACAGGATAAGAAAGGATTGTGGGGCGGCTTATTCCGGGGTGGAAGGATTTTGGTTGCTGTTTAGCAATGCGTTGAAGATGTCAAATACTGTTACTAAGCCCTGGACTTTGCCCTGTTGGTCGATGACGGGCAAAGCGCGGCGGTGGGACTGGCGCATATTCTCCATTATAACCTTCAGGGAAGTTTCCGAGGTGATAGTCTGAACGGGTTTGGTCATTATCCATTTGACCTTGATTTGAAGGGTAGCGTCATCGAGTGGCCGACGCCATTTCGCGAATACAGGCTTCAGGTAGGGGCTGATTGCTCCTGTTAAGTCGGACTTTGATACAATACCATCCAGCATTCCATCCCGGCCTATCATTATATATGCTATATCGTGCTGCTGAATCTTTGCGAGGGCCTGCTGGACGCTATCATCGGCATTAGCCCAGATGGTGTTTTGTTGCATAATGTCTTTTGCGCATATTGACGAGGGTACCCAGGCATCACTAACTGGTGGGGTTTGTGGTTGTGCGGGTGTAGCAGGTTCGCCCGGGAGAGTTGCGGGGGACTGGGTCATCCTTTGGATGGTTTCGGAAATCGGCTGGTCTTTAGTTTCTTCTGTTGTTACGACTTTTTCTTCGATAACCTTGTCGGATGCATCTGCGGCAATACTCGCTGCGTTTTCATCATTGGCGGTTTCAGGCTGTTGGTTTGCGCTGTTTTCATTTGCATCGTCAACTTGTTCAGGTGTTTCGGCCTTATCGGTTTCAACTGTTTGTTCTGTATTTTCTTCAGCAGGCGTTTGCTCATGGGAGGTGTTTTCGGCAATAGGCTCTTGTGGTTCTGATTGTTCACTATCGCTTTCCGGAGCTGTATCGGATTCTTTTGAATCGGGTTTCTCGGCAGCAGCTTGTTGGTCCTGAGCTTTTTCTTCGGTTTTTTCTTCTATATTTTGCTCGGCGGCTGCTTTTGGATTTTCTTCTTTTACAGCAGTTTCAGTTGTACCATCGGCTTTTTCATCGGCTTGAGCCTCTGTTTTTTCTTCGATTTCTGTTTGCGATGTTGCCATTTATAAGGCCTGTTATTTTCCTATTTTTTTGAAAGTTATTTAGAACCTTCCGAGGTAGCAAAGGAAACTCAGAAATATATTCTTTCTCGATACTACTTGCTCACTCTTCTATTCTCGAAGGATTTTTGCAGGCACTTTAAGAATTTCCTGCAGAGCTTGCGGATTTTCCCAAGTAGTTGCGTGTTTTTGTAGTTATGTTGCGGCTTTTCAAGGCCAGTTTTTTCACTGTCAGCTTGACTAGATACCGCCGTGCATGTAGAGCAGCTCGACCACGTCGGTATGTTTTTCTGTGATTGCTGCATCCAGGACGGATCTACCCCATTTATCTTTGGCGTTCACATTTGCTCCGTTGTCAAGTAAAAGCTGCACTATTTTTTTCTGTCCTCTGGCAGCGGCTCTGTGGAGAGAAGTATGGCCTTTATTACTTTTGGCATCCACCTCTGCGCCGCTGGCAAGTAAGACCTCGATTATTTCGCTGTGCTGGCCTGCGGCCCTGTGCAGAGCGGTGTGTCCTTTGCTGTTTTTGGTGTTTACCTCGGCACCTTTGGCGATTAGAAGTTCGACTACTTCCCTGTGACCAGCTTGGGCGGCTCTGTGCAGAGCGGTCGCTCCCTCATTATCTTTAGCGTTTATCTGACTTGCACTTGCAAGTAGAATGTCCACTATCTTCTCGTGTCCCTCGGTGGCGGCTACGTGCAGGGCAGTTTCGCCGTTACCTGCTTTAATGCTCACATCAGCACCGTTGGCGATGAGGGTCTCGACCACTTCCTTTCGTCCCCTTGCGGCGGCTCTGTGCAGAGAAGTATGGCCCTTATAGCTTTCGGTGTTGACGTCAGCACCGCTGGCAAGCAGGATCAGGACAATTTCCTTGGTTCCCCCAGCGGCTCTCTGCAGAGGTGTGTGTCCTTTATTGCTTTTGGCGTGCACGTCTGCTCCTTTGGCGAGCAGGAGCTTGACAACTTCTTCGCAACTGCTGTTGGCAGCCTTGTGCAAAGGAGTTTCGTTCATATTATCTCGTGCGTTGACCAGTTTCGGTTTTTTAGTCAATATAAAATTGACTTTGTCGAAGTTTCCTTCTTCTGCCGCATCGTGGATATTCGTACTCCATCTGTACCTTACCGAAGTAAGTAAGTTGGCCAATTCAACGGTCAATCTTTTACTATAGGTTGAAATTCAAATCTCCTTATGTAACTCGTTAAAAAACAGCAATCAGGGCAAAAGAATGACGGGGGCCTAATTGCCAGATTCATCTTAGCTATTAAATCCGACTCACAAAAGGATTTAGTCAACCAAAACCCTTGTTTTACGGAGACTTAATCGGCTTTAGCCATATGTTTTGCCGTCTTGGTCCACATAAATAGTGCCCTTTGCGTGCTTTATTACCTTAATTGCCTTTGGTACCTCGTCCAACTTCGGGACCTTGAAGAGTTTCTGGCAGTTGCGACATCTTATCCTTCGGTCAGCGGCGCTATCGTCGAGTAGCCAAGCGTTGCCGCATCTTGGGCATTGGGCGATAATCTCCATAATAGAAGCCTCAACAAAGTGCATGAGAGCACCAAAGTATATTATCTGCGGACACAAGGGGTATCCATTAAAAATTTTCTTTCCGTCCGATAATATCGCTTTATCACAGGCAACATTGCCCTTGAGAGGGAAGAGCATCAGGTCTGTGGCCGAAGCCGGTACGATTTGGCTTGATTTAACTATTCAAATTTGTTAATATGGGCTTTGTTGGGGTGTGATGAAATGTCAGAGAGGATTTCAAGTAAAGTTGTTCAAACTGCTGCTCTTGCCAGGAGTAGCGATGTATTGCGCAGCGCAAATCGGTCAACAAATTATCACCATAAGGTCAAGGATGTTGTTTCTGTGGATGTACGGGTCAGGCGCCCCGGCAATTCGGTTAGGGACGAGGTCCTATTTTGGGACGTGTTGGAGAATGGCGACCCTGCTTTTGAAAATTTTACGTATACACGCCGGTTGGAAGTGGCAAGGGTATTTAACGAAGATGGTCTGACTGGACAGATTTTTGATTGTTACGCTTGAAAATCGGTCTGGCGCATCAACAATTCATTCCCGTTTTTGCAGAAGAAGGCAGAGCAGAAGCATATCATACCAAATCTTTTAAGTAACGTCTGAGGTAATAGCGGCATTGAGACAGTACTAAGGCACTTATCATTATGGTGATGAAGGCGTCGGGTGAGACCTCATTTATTACGACGGCCAAGGCTGTGCCTGCGGCAGGTGGGTGCTCGACGTCCAAGGCAACCATAATGAAGATGGCAATACCGACTGCAAGGGGATACTCGAAGAAATAGGGCAGGGCGGTGAAGTAGAATATAGTTCCAGCGGCTAGGCCAACGAGATGGCCTCCAATAACGTGTTTTGTTTGTGCAGAGATAGCTTTTGGCATTGCGAATACGATGAAACTGGTGGCTCCCATTGCGCTGATTATAACCATTTTGTCCTTGCCGAGGACGAGGACAAGGACAAACAGGGCGATGGCAGCAAGTAAGCTTTGCAGGATGTAATGCTTCCAGAGCTTTTTGAATTTGTTCTTCATTGAGGCCTGCGAATTCATATTTGATTGCTCCGGCATGATTTTTAGGATTTCCGTTTTGCGGTTTTTTGCAAGAATCGGTCCTTTAAATATTCATCCTGGATTGTAGAGAAAAATGGCGAGGTGAGAGGCTTTGGGGTGACCAATAGACCAGACATCCTCGCCGAGTCATATATAATCCGTTAAGGCATTCTGTTTCGACCATCCGTGGTCGGCCTTGCGATTTAATCCTTTTTTTAAGCTTTTATATACCAAACTTTGTGATGTTTTCTGCGGCGGCCCGGATGTTTTCCGCGGTTTCAAGTTTGCCGGACGATAAAAGCTGTTGTGCCCGCTGGATGTCCTTGGTGTCCGTCTGTTGGGTTTTTGTTGCCTCCTTGATAAAGGAGTCGTAATCAACCTGCAGGGATACATCAGGATCGCTATTTTGAAGAGGCTTGGCAGAGTTGAGCTGTCTGGTCGATAATTTTTCCAACAGATCCTGAATTTGATTAGTATCTATTTTCATAGCATTACCAGCCTTTGCGGACTAAATCCACATTTTTTTTCGTGCATTTTTTCCAAAACTTTAAGAATTTTTGCTGAATTTTCATTTTTTTCTAAAGTTATATTAAATTTCGGACGAGGATTCTATATTTGCCGGGGTGTAGTGTTTCGGCCACCTCATAAGCTACGAAGTTGATAAACTTGAGGGAACTTACAACCATCAATTGTTCATGCAAAGGCGCAAGACCCGAGTGTATATGATATTTAAAATAGTTTTTTATCCGACGTTCGGTTGTTTTATCGGCACTGTCCCAAATTTGCTCAAGAGCCCATAATAACTGCCCATCCTTGAGGTCTACAAGTTTCAGCCGGAGGCCAATGGCCATGTGTGGATAAGGCTGATATTTCGTGATGGTGCCAACCAATATAGCGTCACACTTTAATGTTTTTCGAATTGCTAATAATTGTTCAAGAGTGTATGTTGTGGGGGCTTTGAAGGTACCGTTTTGCATTTTGGAACCCAGGTTCAAGTCTAACTGCAAGCTGCGCCAGGCAGGGTCGTTTTGCTGGACAAGAGATAAACCGAAGACCTGTTTCTTTTGCGATGCCTGGAAAAGCGCTTCGGTTACATCGGTGGAGATTTGTGGGAACCTGGAATCGTTGTCCAGCTCGACTAAGGCAACTCTGCCGATGGCGGAGAAGTCCTTTTCCGGATTAAGATAATAGTAGTCAGGCTCCGGCATAGAAGCGTTATAGAGCCGGCAGCCAGATAACAAAACCGACAGCAATAACAATACCTTGAATCGAGAATTGTCAATTGTGAATCGAATCTCATACTGGATACGAGATACGAATAATGAGATACGACCAACTGGATACGATAAGATTGTTCTTAAACTATTCATTTTGTTCACCTAACGTTATTGTTACGTGCGCTTCGGGCATCTGTCTGGTCTTGCTCGGTGAGTTCTGTATTTGGGTGGGCTACTTCTTTGTCCTGTGCTGATTCTGCCTTTACCTCACCTCCAAGGATGTTGAGTATCTTGAGCAGAGCTTGCAGTTGGGCTTTATCGGCGTCGCGCATTTCATCACGGAAGCCGAGTATATCGACTTTCCAGTTGTTCAATTCAATACGCATTTCAACGAGAAGGTCATTTGCCTCTGCTAATTCTTTTTGCATTTGCTGCGATTGAGCCTTAAGAGCGGCGACTTGCTCTTTAAGTTGGCGGTTTTCAGCGGTAGAGGCATGATTTTTTTGCTGCAGCACAGCCGCCTGCTCCGAAAGTTTGGCGTATTTTTCCGACAATTCTATCGCGCTTTCCACTACGGTTGGGCCTTTTTGAGCAGGATTCTGAAATCTTTTCGCGACAGAAGCATTCTGCTGTTCTTGAGTAGAGTCCGGCAGAAAAACGACCTCCACGGGTTTATTTGGAAGTGAGCAGCCCGTTGGTAGAAGTACTAACAGTGACGGAATCAAAAAGAACATGATTTTTTTGTTAGTTTGCATTTTATTTTCTCCTTATTTTGGTTGGTCAGATACCTGGTTAGTTCCAGGGTTTTCATTTTCAGGATTTCGCAAATCGGCATCCGCGCCGGGTGCGGCATTTTGTGTTTGGGAGGCATCGACGGATGGTTTAGGGTTGGTGTATTCACATTTCAAAAACGTTTTTGTACCACAGGAGCAGATTAATTCGATAAGAGTGAATTCGGGATTGCTTTCCACGATGCTTAGCTGCGGTTTGTCTGAAGTCCCGTTTTTCTCTTTTGTGCGAGTTGGCCCGGCCTGCGTCACATCGAGGTGGAATTGACCTTCGAGATTAACCTTGTCGCCCTTTAGAATATGTCTCGCTGCTTTTTCCATATTTATTATCCCAGCCTTTTTATTGATTATTGGCTATGGATGAAGGTTTCCTGGCAAGTAGGCCCTTTATTTTTAATGTTTTTCCGGTCATCAATCATCAATCTTTATTCAAGCACAATAATCAATCGTATTATCATCATTTTCATTTTGAGCAGGTTCTTCGGGGAGGTTGTGCTCATCGACGGAATCGTTTAATGGCTGTTCAGCTTCTTGCTCTTTTTTATTGTATAAGGTCTGTCGACGTTTTCTCTGTTCACGGCGTCTTGTGGGAGTTAAACCTGCGATATTTTGCAGACTTTCAACCGGTTTTATTATGTTGGAATCTTTATCTGCCATCTTTCCATTGCCTAAGTTTTACGGATAAGTTAAATATAGCACTTGCATGGAGTTGACTAACGCGCGACTCGGTGATTTTGAAAATCTCAGCTATTTGCTTCATCATTAGATTCTGCTGATAATAAAGGAGGATAATTTGTCGCTGTCTTTCGGTTAGCTGCTGTATCGCGTCAGCCAACTTATCTATGAGCTCGGCTTGTTCAAGCTGCTGAGCAGGGTTGGTAGTGTTGGCTTCTGCCAAGAGCTTGCCCAGTGCGGGCATATCATCTTCAAAGCCGTCGATTGAGAGAAAATGCTGAGCACGGGCGTTTTCGAATGTTTGATAAAGTTTGTCTAGAGTTATGCCAAGTTTTTCGGCCAATACAGCATCTGCGGGTGCGGCGCCTGTTTGTTCGGTGATTCTCTGGCTTAGCTCCAAGGCGTTTCGGATCTGCTTGCTGAGGTTTGCAGGTACAAAGGACCAGCCCCTAAGTTCATCGAGGACAGCTCCTCTGATTCTGATATAGGCATATGTTTTGAACTCTGTTTGGTGAGATGGGTCGTAATCGCGGGCGGCCTTGACCAATCCAACAGTTCCTGCAGAGACCAGGTCTTCAAATGATAACGGAGGCTTAAGATATGTTACTACCCGCTGCACTATTTTGTGAACCATAGGGAGAAACTGCGCTATGCGATCGTTTTCAACCGATGGCCTTTTTTGGTCAGAGTATGTGCGCACAGCGACGGTTTTTAGATGCTTTTGGCTTTTTTTTACCAGTGGAGCTTCGGGGATATTTTTAGTCTGTACCGCCACTGCTTCTTTCCTTTTGTTTATTTATCTGTTTTGAAATTACTGCATGCATCAAAATAGCATTGATTGCTTTTACAGCTAAAGCTGTTGCTATATATGCAAGCACTGCACCTGTCAGGGCCCTTTTGCAGCAAGTAAACGGTGAAAGGTCGCTGAGCCAGCCGATAAAACTCAAGGTGAAAAAAGATATCACAGCAACGCCTGTAGCGATTGGCCGAACGTTCAACGGCATAATCAGCTGCTCCTTTCTATCGTATTTCGTCTGTTTTTCACCTGACCTATCACTTTGAAGCTCCGATAAGTTCCTGTTCTTTGGCTGAGGTCAGATCAGTTTCCTGGACGGATATGGTTTCTATTGGTTCTATTTCGGTTCCGAGCACGATTTCGTCATAGGCAATGACCGGCAAGGGCGGGACTGTTCGTGCTAACATTGCTGCCAGGGGCGCTCGTAACCTCGAATCACATAGCAAAGCTACCTTGTCCTTACCATTTTCCATTGCTGCTTTGAAGGCATGTGCGATTTTTTTGCTTATAAGCATTGCCATTTCAGTCGGTAAGGCCAGGCTTGTTCCTTCTGCTTCCTGTCGCAAACTTGAGGTCATCTGATGTTCGAGTACGGGTTCGAGGGTTATGGCTGGAATTTTACCGGATTCATCCCGTAACTGGTCGGTAATAGTTCTGTTGAGCGATTTTCTAACCATTTCTGTCAGAATATCCGTATTTTTTGTTTTTGATGCATGTTCTCCCAGCGATTCGAGTATTGTGTTTAGCTCACGAATTGGGATTCCATTTGCCAGGAGGTTTTTAAGCACGCGTTGGAGCATTCCGATAGGTACGAGTTCACCAACGACCTCCCCGACTAATGAGGGCTGCGTTTTGCGAAGACGGTCAACAAGAAGCTGGACGTCTTCACGGGTTAATAATTCGTCAGCATGTTTTTTTAGTGTTTCGGATAGATGCGTAATAAAAACCGATTCGGGGTCGATTACAGTATACCCGTTCAATTCGGCCTTTTCCTTGTCGGTTTGTGCAATCCACAAGGCGGGCAAGCCATAAACAGGTTCAAAAGTTTCTATGCCCTTTACTTTGGATTGGACGGTACCGGAATCCATAGCGAGGAACATATCAGGCTCTAATCGCCCCTTTGCCACGGGCAGGTCAGCGAGCCGAATCTCATAAGCAGTCGGTTCGAGATTGATATTGTCCCGTAGCCGAACCAGTGGGATAATGATACCGAGCTGCTGAACAAATTTTCTGCGCAGTGCACCGATGCGCTCAAAGATAGTACTGTTTTTGCGGGGGTCAACCATGCTAATCAATCGCACACCTACATTTACAGAAACTCTGTCAATATCCAGCAGGTCTTCAACAGGTTGTTTGTCAGCTTTTGCCTGCGGCAGGGTGGTTTCGGTTTTTTTCGTTCGGCCCTTTTCAGATTGAGTTACAGTTCGTCCGGCAAAGGCAGCCCCTGCAGCCAAAAGTAAGAATGGTATTGCAGGCAGGCCTGGTACCAGTGCCATAGCGGCGATGATAAAAGATGCCATTAACAGCGGCTGGCCAGTCTTGAGGAACTGCTTGGACAAATCTTGACTGAGGCTATGCTGTGATGAGATTTTCGTCACCAAAAAACCCGAGCTTATCGAGATTATTATCGATGGTATCTGGCTAACAAGTCCATCGCCGATTGAAAGGACAGAATAAGTTTTTATTGCACCGCCAATTGTCATCCCACGTGAATACCCCATAGCTATGCCGCCAATGATATTAACGGCGGTGATTATCAAGCCTGCTTTGGCATCGCCACGGATGAATTTACTGGCGCCGTCCATTGCACCATAGAATTCGCTTTCCTTAACGATTTTCGATCTACGTTCGTTAGCCTGCGTTTCGGTAATAGTTCCAGCATTAAGGTCTGCGTCAATTGCCATTTGCTTTCCGGGCATAGCATCGAGTGTAAATCGCGCAGAGACTTCGGCTATTCGCTCCGCCCCTTTTGTGATTACAATAAACTGGATAACAACAAGTATCAGGAAAATTACAAGGCCGACGACTAAACTACCGCCTGCAACGAACTCGCCGAAGGTCTGGATAATTTTACCGGCATTACCGTTCAGAAGTATTAATCTAGTTGAAGCCACGTTAAGAGAGAGACGGAACAGCGTTACGAAAAGAAGCAGCGAAGGGAAGGTCGATAATTCGAGAGCTTCTTTTGATGATAGAGTAATTATTAAAACGGCCACTGCCAATGATATACTGCAAGCCAAAAGCATGTCCAACAGAGGAGTAGGTAGAGGGATTAAAAGGGTGGCGAGAACCGTCACGAGGCCCCCAGCCAAAATAATATTGCTGTATGATGTCGAAGGGGAGTTGAGGAGACCACGATCTGCTGTTTTTCGCAAGTGTGTCCCCCGCATTACTGATGAACCTGATTGTCCAGAGCCTTCCATCGTGAAGTTTTCCGTGATTCGAATTTACTGTAATACTTATTTTAATTTTCGGCTGCCTTTGCAGCAGAATCACCGAGGCCAAGAATCTGTTTTATCCTAACGGCGAACTGGCCATCGACCACCACTATACTTCCGGTAGCAAACTTGGTGTTCTTGAGAAACAAGTCAGCCGGTGCATCAATCGGTTTATCGAGCTTCAACACCGAGCCGGGTGCAAGCTGTAAGAGGCGCCGGACCGGTATCTCTGTTTTGCCAATAACAACCGTAATAGGCGCGCTCATATCAAGTAAGATATCGATGTTACCTGTAGAATCTTCTTCCCCTATCGCAGCAGCTTCGGAAAATTCAACAGATTGTACCTGCGTTTTTGAGTCCTCCTGTTCGGTACCGTTTTTCTGTTCTTGCTTTTGTTCTGCAGCTTCAGTTGTTTTTGCCATATTTTTGTTTCCTTTTAATTATTAAGTGTCTATAAGGGATTTATCTTTTACTCCATATCGTGAGATAGTTCTGTAATTACTACGGCGTGCTTACCTGTTGATTTTGCTGGCTGGCCGCGAAAAAGCGATTTGCCTTCGATAATTACCTCGACTGTCTCATCAATTCCTTTATCAAGTAACAATATGTCACCGGCCTGAAGACTCATTATCTCTTCGAAGGAGAGCAAAGTAGAAGCCAGTTGAGCAGTAACAGAGACCGGCATCTGGTGCAAATGGCCGAGAATTGCGTTTGAAATATCCTGAGATGAGAATTTATTGTCAGCTTGGACGGTTTTTGTAATTACAGGCTCCAAGATGCGGCAGGGTATTAGAAAGTAAGCTTCAGAGCTATTTTCTGAGGGGTCTTTCTGGACGCCAAAAGTAATCTTGCAGATTTCTTCTATGCCTTGCACGTCAAGAGGTAAATGTCCTCTGACAACGTATTTGTCCGGTAGGAAATCGGAGCTGGTATAAGACTCGGAAAATGCCTCAACGATGGTTGCAGCAGTATCCAATAAAAGCGATTCTTCTAATTGCGATAAAACCTTACTGGAGTTTGTTTCGGATGCGACTTCCCCAAGCAATTGTGTTACCCAGATGATTGCGGTTTGGGGAGGTATGCCAACGACTCCGCAAGGATGAGAGAGTTCAAACACACCATTTTGTGTTTGTGAATCCTGCTCTTGGACGGTGCCAAAAGCAAGGTAATGGTCGCTTTGTTCACTGGCGCTGACCTCCTCGAAGAATTTGTCAGCAAATTGCTGAGTGATTGAGGTAATTGTCACATTGAAATCGCTATGGCATAAATCGGTAAATTTTTGAGCAATCACCGACGCTACTTTTTTTGCAAAATTGTTGAGTTTCCTGAGTTGGTTGTTATTAAAGTAATTAGGCTGGTACCAATTGTATTCAGTACACTCTATTTTTGTGGCATCTTCTTTTGGCTGGGAACCGATGGCTGCAAGGAGTTGCTGCATCTTTTTTTTGGTCAAGTTATCGGTGGGTGTACTACTCATTGTATAGCGAACTCCTTAAAAAGAATTTGCTTGATTTGAGGCTTGGCATCAGGGGAAAATTTTTCATTAAAAGCATCGCATATTTGCGATTGAATGCGCTTGAGATTTCTGTCACCTCTTATATCTTCCAAGGTTAGACTTGCAAGGTAAATGGTAAGCCAATTTGTCAAGATTGGCTTTTTCTCATTAAGCAAATCAGTGCCTTTGTTTTTATCCACGTTAGGATTCATTTCTAGGATTATTGCCGCCCTTACATAGCGTGTGACGCCAGGCTCATCAAGGTTTGCTATGACCGGTTCTAAATCATAATACCAGGTTTTTTGAGCGTCTGTTGCTGAATCATCGCTTGTTAATTGCTGTACCGGAGCGGGCCTGTTTTCTTGGGTGGGTTCGGCTGTTTCCGGTGTACGGGAGCGGGCCAACAATCGACCAAGCCCGAAACCGGCACCTGCACAAACGACCACAATGCCGGCCATTATTATCCAGGGCAAGATACCAGTGCTTGGTACCTTTTCGTCGGTCTGTTCCAGATTTTCATCCGTTGTTACCGTCTTTGGAATTGTTTTTTCTGTGATTGAATCTTCTGGTTTTTCTTTTGTCTCATCTGCATCTGCCATTTTTTTCTTTTGCCTCAATTATTTTATTTTAAGAGTTACTCTATATGGTGGTTATCCGGTTAACTGGAAGCATCCTTGCCGGCGATATCGGCTGATCTTATCCCGCAAGGTTCTGTCGCTGATGCCTAATACTTTTGCAGCTTTTGTCTGATTACCTGCTGTCTGGCGTAAAGTATCCAAGATTGCCTGCCGCTCTATCTGTTCGAGCGGTACTCCTGCCAGTCCTGAACCCAGAGGATTATCGGGGTTTAAGTTTTGTGTTTTTTCCTGTGGGAGCGGCTGTAGCTCATCAAAAAGCCATGAGACATCAGCTAACGATAGGGTTTGGCCGGTACCCAAAATCAGGGATGTTAGCACAACATTTCGCAATTGTCGGATGTTGCCGGGCCAGGAGTATTTGGCGAAGATATCCATCATTGCAGGGTCGAGCTTGGTGATGCGGCGTTGGGCTTGGCGTGCATGGAGGTTTACAAAATGCCATACAAGGTCAGGCAAATCCTCAGTTCGCTGCCTTAGAGGTGCGATGAGTAATCTTACGCTGCTTAAGCGATAGTAAAGGTCCTTGCGAAACCGGTTCTCAGAAACTTCTCGTAGTAAATCCTTGTTGGTAGTGCTTATTATTCGGACATCGACTCTGACATTTTCATTTCCGCCGACACGTTCAAAGTCCTGCTGTTCGATTGTCCGCAAGAGTTTGGCCTGGAATTTTGGAGGTGTTTCGATTATTTCGTCCAGAAGCAGGGTTCCTGAATGGGCTCTTTCGAATCGCCCTTTGCGCTGAGTATAGGCGCCGGTGAAGGCACCTTTTTCATGACCAAAGAGCTCACTCTCGAGAAGTGAGTCACTTAATGCCGCACAATTGACTTTTATGTATGGTCCCTGTGCTCTTCTGCTTTTGTGATGGATAAGATAAGAGATCAACTCTTTTCCTGTTCCGCTTTCGCCGCTTATTAAAACCGATGCTGATGTTGGAGCTATTCTTTTAGCTAAATTTATGGTTTGAAAGAGTTTTGCGCTTCTGCCGACAATTGTGTAAAGGTTCCGGGTGTCCTCGTCGGCTGAAGCACAGGTGTGGACGCTGTGGTTTGGCAGGAAGGTATCCAGCAGGGTCTCTATTTTCTCACGGTCAAGAGGCTTGATTAGGAAATCGCAACAGCCTGCACGGATAGCCTTGACAGCAGTTGATAGAGTGTAGCGATTGGCGTATCCGCCATCTGTTATCATAATTACTGGCAGTTCGGGTGAGTTTGCTCTGATTTTCCGAAGCAGTTCGAAGGCGCTCTGGTGTTGGCCGGGTGAGTCGGGCCGTGGGCTTATATTATCGTTGCTGAACACAAGGTCATAATTGCCCCTGTCGATAAAGTCAAAAGCGGCATTTTTATCGTTGGCAATAGTTCCTCGGATTCCTTTACGGGCAAGAATTTCAAGCATGAATCGTGCCAATTCAGGGTCATTATCAACTATCAGCACGTTTGGAATCCGGTCTCTCTGAGGGCTATGCTCTGTGTTGTTTATTTCAGTTTTAATCACTTTCGGGATACTCCATTTTTAGTTTAGAAATCTAAAGTTGGGTCTGGACAAAGGTTGCCTATTTGCGGTTTATTGCAAAATGGTATTCCTGATTAACATTCGAGGTTTGTCATTCTGGTACCAATCAATTAATTTGTCCTGGGCTTTCGCCAAGTCCGTCCACGGCGAATCGGGGTATTCTGTAATTAGTTGCCTGTACATTTTTATTGCCATTGGGGGGTCGTGGTCTCGCAGGCAGTTACCTATTTGAAATAGCATCCAGGCTCTATTCTGAACGGAGTCGGCATTGTCCATTGTACTGCGCTTAAAAGCTTCCTGGTAAAATACAGATGCTTCTTTTAAGTGGCCGCTGAGAAACAAGACCTCTGCCAGTTCAAAAGGATTGTTCACTTGGTTAGGATGCTGCGATAGATTCTCAAGCATTTGTAAAGTTTGCTTTGTTACCGGCTGGTAGGGCAGGGGGGGGCTTAGTTTAGAATCACTTTCTTTTCGCTTAGGTTCTTCCAGCACCTCTGTATCTGATAAGTTTTTGTTAGATTCAACGGTTGGGACCTCTGTTTCAGTTGATACGGCCGGTTCAACAACAATGATAGGTTCAGGGGCCTGGTTGGTCGGTGCAAATTCAACTGTTCGAATTTGCTCAATTATCCGTTGAAGTTCACTTTTGCTTTTCTTATCCTTTTGGCCTTGGGGAATGGTAATTCTGGCCTGCCATAACAAGCGTTGGGTCTCGCTTTTTTGGTTTTCTGTGAATGTTGAACTACGCCCCGTTAATTTTTTATCAACCTGAGCGTCGGTGTTTATGGTAGTAGTGCTGAGGCTATTAAAATTGTTTTGTGAGTGTTCTTGCCGAATGGATGGAAGCTTTTCTATCTGCGTTACCGTCTTCCAGACAGGAAAAAGAGCATTTGTTGCCTCCGAGAAATTCGTCATTTTCACATCTTGTAAAGTTGTTGCTCCGGTATTGTACGTGTTTGGATCCTGCAAAGTTTTCGGAGCAGCGTTTGGCATGTTCGGATCTTGTAATAGTTTGACGAGATAATGAGGCACTAAAAGGTAAGTTGGGTCGAGTTGTTCTGATGACATTTCGGCATATGACAAAGAATCTAAGAATAAAAAGGCTAAAAAAGAAAAGCAAAAAGCGCGAAAGCAGAACTCAAATCTTAAAGTAAAAGGAGTTTTAAGTTTTGAGTCTTGCCTTTGCCGGATTTTTCGGCTTCGCTTAGAACTTCGGTTTTTACTTTTTACTTTCATAGTTGACTATCCTAATTTTTATCGAGTTCGGTGTAGTGATTGCTCTTTGGTTGACAGATGGTCAAGTGCGTTTTCTTGATTTGAATTTTCGGTTCCATTCCACTGACCCAGAAGAGCCAAAGCGGCTCTATCATAACTTTTCTGTCGGCTGTAGGCGGTTGCCATGAGCTGTAAGGCTTTTTCCTTTAACTGAGTCGATGGTTTCAAGTTTAAAAGCTGTGTACAAATAGAGATGGTTTGGGAGTTTTGGCCGAGCTTGAAACAAACATCAGCCAAGTTGAGAGTGATCTCGTGGGCCAAGGGGCTGGGTTCGACGAGGACAAGAATTTCGGTCAAGTTATTATAGGCATGTTCGAAATTCCGTTTAGCAATATGACACTTGGTTAGCTCAAGAGATATTTTGGCTTTTAACTGAGGGTCGGAGATATATTCAACTCTGTCGCCAAGTGCTGCAATAGCTTTATTAGGCAGGCCCATCGCCCTAAGAATTTTGCTCTTTAGCAGTAATATCTCTGTAGTTTCCTTTTGTGAGAAGTGCAAGGCATATACGTTCTCTAATATATCAAGCGCCTCGACGAAATGCTTCTGCTCGATATATCCTTCAACCAAAGCTGAGACGGTTTCGAGATATTCTTTTTTGGGAAGCTGTGCTGGGCCTGCTGCCAGAGCATGCTGGAAAGCTTCGCAGGCTTGCCGCGGTTTTCCTAAAGCCAGGTTAGTTTTGCCCAGAAGGAAATAGACGAAGGATAAATCGATGGTTGTGTGGTCCTTGACGAGGCCAATATATTGAGTCAGCCAGTTGGCGGCGGATTCGTGGTCATTTTTTTCATAGGAACATATGGCGGCACCGAATGCAGAGGCGGTCTGTGATTCAAAAGACGAGTCAAGATTGTAAACTTTACGGTAGAGTCTTTCTGCTTCATCGTAGAGCCCGGCCTTCCTCGTGACATCAGCAAGATGCAAGCAAGCTTGGCCGGCAATTTCAGCATCAGGATATTGCTCCACAAGCTGGTTCAAGTCCTCCCGGGCACTAAGATAGTCATGCAGATTAGTTTTCAGTTTACTCGAGTGTAACAAAGCAAACGGCGCCAAAGATGTCTGTGAGAAGCGATTAGCCACCAATTTGTATTCTGCGATGGCATCTGTTAGCTGGCCTTTCTGTGCATATAGAAGTCCCAGGGCAAAATGGGCGTTGGGGGTCCTTTGGTCATCGTGAAATGTAAGCAGGAATCTTTGCCAAAGTGAGATGGCTTGCTGACTAAGTAAAGATATGTGTTCTGATAATGATGAATAGTCAGCTGGATTGAAAATGTTTATAACTTTTTTTTCATCGATATGTGCCAACAAGCCAGCGCAACCAGCTGCTACGCTGACAACTTGTTGCGATGTTGCGCGGGGCAGATACAAAGAGAGTGGCCTGTTGCGAATGCCGCTTGAATCGCGGCCGCAAGCCCAGTGAATGTCAAGACCGGCGTTGGCTGCGAATCTGGCCAGCAATTCTTCGATTGATGTCTTTTGGCAAATGGCAGACCAGTGAGGCGGGCCATCTGAACTCAGTGAGGTGCTATGTTGGCCGAGCATTTTAATTTTAGGACCAAGCAGTGTTTTACTTAATTGCTCTGAGCCTGAATTCAGAAGGGTTCGCAATTGTGTTTCATTTAGGTTGCTGAAAGGGTCTGTCTGTGAGCTATTATTCCACAAATCCTCGGGGAAGTCTTTGTCGGCGTCACACAGGGAAAGGACATTTCTGGTTATCGATGCAGCGATGAGGAAGTGACAGTCCTGTTGCAGTGATAAAGCTTGTTTACCGTCGAGATTGGCCGCTGAGATTAAGGCAATTGTTTGATATGCTCTGGCTCGCGCATTTAAGTGTTGGTTTTTCTGCATTTCGAGCAAGCTAAGATGGTAATTAGCGACTGCCCTTATAACGGGAGAATGGGTTTGTAAAACTGATTTGAATAAAGGGAGGGCTTGCTCAATATCGCCTGCTTTTTTCATACACAAAGCCATTTTTAACTGAAGAAAATCCCTCAACACTTCTTCTTCTGAGCCTTTTGGAAGATTTTGGCGAAGCAGGTTATAGACCAAATAAGCCTTGTCATAGGCCTTTTTTTGATAGAATGTCTCGGCGACTTTCAAAGACAGCGGCTGTGTTGGTGGAAGCACTGGTTCTGATCTTTGGATTTGCTGCGGTGCAGTTTGGGTTGAATCTTCAACCAGCGATTTAGCAGGAGGTGTTTGTTTGGTGGTAGGTGTTCTAAGGTCAATAGGTGTCGGCGCCAAGCTTGTAATAGGTTCTGCCGGTGATTTTAACAACGCGTACAGCAACATTACTCCGACCACAACAATGCTGGCGGCGAGGGTTTTCTGGAGTGTTGAAAATCGTTTAAACTTAATCGACGTCAGATGGAAGTCGCTTGTGCCTGAAGGTTGCCGGGTCGTGGCGGTTTGGGTGGAATCTGCCAGACGTTTGTAAAAGTCTTCATCTCCGGCAAATACTTCGCGTTCCGAGAGTTGCTCGTGAACCACACCTGCAAAAAGTTCGTTGTCCGATGGCACCTCGAAATTGTTCTCTTCAAGGATATTTTGTTGATTATCTTTCGCCATATCTTCCAGATTCGCTCGCAAGACAGTTCCGATAACATCGAGGCCAACACAGAGATTATGAGAGCGCATTTCGCAACTTTTTCTATAAGATAGCAATAATTGTGCCAGAGTTTGGCAGAGAGGCCGGGGTGGAGTGTGTTTAGTTGTCTTTTGGCCAGAAAATCGCTCTTTTGCCCCGAACGAGGTCTTTCTCTTCGCGAAGAGATGTCATGATTCTATACGAGCCGGTAGATTTTCTGACATTGGGGGATATATTTAGTAGCAACGGTTTGAAAAATTAGCAGGCTAAATCGTCTCTAAGGAGCCGTAACGGGTTGAAGCAAGGATGGTGCTGAGACTTCCACTTCTCTTGGGTGGTCTTCTGCAATATTTGGACCCTTTTCGATATTGTACTGTTTAACTTTTGCATAGAGGGTTGCTCTGGTTATGCCAAGAAGAGCGGCGGCTCGAGTTTTTTGCCAGCCTGTTTCCTGGAGAGCCCGAGAAATGAGTTCCCGTTCGGCCTTTGCCAGTGAAAAGCCCTTTAAGTGATTTGGTGTTGAGCTGTCCTGAGACTCTCCGCATTTGGCTGGCTCAATGACGATGCTGCTAAGGCCGATTTTGTCTGTTGTTTCCAACAAAATTGCTCTTTCAATAACATTGCTCAGCTCACGGACATTACCAGGCCAATCGTGTTGCTCCAAAGCCTCGATGGCCAATTTAGTAAGGGAAGTTATCTTGCCTTTTTTTTCCGGACATATAGCTGAGGTCTTGAGGAAATATTCGGCGAGAAGCGGGATATCTTCTCTTCGTTCAGGCGCTCTGAGAGGAGCGATAGTAATGGGACAGATGTTCAGCCGGTAATAAAGGTCACGCCTGAAACGATTTACCTGGACTTCCCTTTCGAGATTGCGGTTGCTGGAGGCTATTATTGTAGCGTTGGAGGTAATATTTTTGATGCCTCCGACCTTACGGAAGGTTTTTTCCTGAAGGACGCGAAGCAATTTGGCCTGCAGGTCCATCGGCATTTCGGAAATTTCGTCAAGGAAGAGAGTTCCGGAGTTGGCCTGTTCCAAAAGTCCCGTTTTTTCGCGGTCGGCACCTGTAAAGGCGCCCTTGACGTGGCCAAAAAGCTCACTTTCGAGGAGATTTGCTGTTAGAGCGGCACAATTTACAGGTATAAACTCTTGGTTTGAGTGCCTTAGAATATGTATTGCCTTTGCTGCCAACTCTTTTCCTGTGCCAGTTTCGCCGATTATCAATATTGGATTGCATTGGCTGGCAGCGACAATTTTAATCATTTTGAGCTTTTGGAGGACTGCTTTACTGTGGCCGACCAGAGAAACGGAAGCAGCGTAGTCTTCAGCGAAGAAATCACTTATATTTCTTTCGGAAGTGGAGGCCTTAGATTTATTTTTTATTCGCCGTACAATTTGTTCCAGTTGTTGGTAATCCTTTTCTCCCTGTAGATAATCATAGGCTCCCATTTGAATGAACTCTTCAGAGAGTTTAGTGTCAATCTCATTGTTGCCAACCACGACAAGAGGAACATTTATCGAATTTTTATCGGTCGTATCAAGGAATTCGCGGATATGACTTGGGCCAAACCGATTGTCGGCGATAATTATATCTGGGTTAACAGTCTTTATGATATCCAAAGCTTCAGAGAGGTCATCAGCCACAAATATTTCTTGGGCGGCCTGCCGAGCTAATTGTTGAACCTCCTCCTTTTTGCTTGCCACAACAGTTCTACGTAAAATCATCCTTGGTTCCAAGCTATAAAGTTTTCACTTTGCAGTGTTGTTTTTTTGTTTTGTAGGCGTCCAGTAAATCGACAGTTAAAGGGCAACAACTTTAATTTTTTATGGGACCGGCCAATAATGTTCGCTGTTTGTTAGCGCCGAGAAAGAGTTGAGCTTCTGCAATAACTTTATCGGACGCTTTGGCAGAACAAAAAACTGAAATTACCACAGACAAGGTGTCACTTTTTATGGGACTTTTTAATGTCACCAATGACGCTAAAGGGGGCAGATTATTTAGGGGCGCAGAAATCAAGGCGGGGCCGGCGAATTTTTCTGGGATGCAGGAAGAATTATCCTGAGAATTTTTTTTAGTGAACTTGATTTCAGAACCTATCGAATTTCAATTCTCCATAACATTTGCTGTAGCAAGAAGTTATCTGTCACGAAGTTGTTGACGAATCTGATGTGGCACACCGATTGCACTTACTGATTACCTGTTTGTGCCTGGCGTGACGTTGGGCAGTATTTGTATGAAAGGAAACATTGTTTAGTTTTTAGTCTTTTGAGTTAAGGTGAAAAACTTATGCCAGTATCAGGAATATCATCAGCAAGTGACATCCAAATGGACTATATGAAACTTTTGGTAACACAACTGCAAAATCAGAATCCGTTGGAGCCGTTAAACAATAATGAAATGGCTTCTCAGTTGGCGCTGTTCTCACAACTGCAGCAGCTTGAGTCGATGAATTCAAACTTTGCGGAAGTTCTTGCCACTGCCAATGGCACCTATGCTAATTCGTTGTTAGGCAAGGAGATTTCATTCTTTGGAGAAACAGCCGAAGGTAACGTAGATGTTCTGGGAGGTACCGTCGATGCAGTATACAAAAAAGACGGAGAGAATTTCTTGATAGTAGGTGATTATGTTCTTGGTTTAGAAGACGTAATATCGGTCAAAAATTAAAACCAGGTTTAGTTTTCATATAAGGAGAAATAAAAATGAGTTTTGCATTGTCAGCTGGAGTTACCGGGCTGCAGGCCCACCAAAAAATGCTTGATATAGCCGGCAACAACCTAGCCAACGTCAATACCACTGCTTATAAATCCAGCAGGATAACTTTTGCAGAGCTGCTGAGCGAGACGATAAAAAAGGCATCACAGCCGACAACTACAGTCGGCGGCACGAATCCCCAACAGATGGGCAGCGGCGTTGGAATAGCCGGTATATCTCCCAATATGGCACAGGGCAATATTGTAAATACGGGGAATCCTTTGGACCTGGCCTTAGAAGGAGAAGGTTATTTTGTATTGAGTGATGGTTCGCAAAACCTATACACTCGGGCAGGGGT
>Ga0111206_116_pt1 | contig 47976 bp, 37 predicted proteins | sample DeeMarSWOR152_54_FD_80376 | JGI IMG/M metagenome (GOLD analysis project Ga0111206, IMG submission 80376) | Coxiella sp. DG_40 | reverse complement strand
CGCACTAATCTATCATGTGGTGATAAATGTTTGGTCATTTTTTCATTGTAATACTAGTGTCTAAATGTAACACTACAGGTAAAAGTACTAATTTATTGATTAATTCTAGATTACTAAAGACCAATGAATATGCACGGAGTAAAGGAATCTGTTAACATAGTTAATATTAGTCTATATAAAAGGATTAACGACTTATGTCTAAGAATACCGATATTATATTAACTCTTCAAGGTGCTAGTAAAATCTATCAAATGGGTGAAACTAAACTTTATGCCCTTAATAATGTCAATTTGGAAATTTATCGTGGTGAATTTCTGATTGTTTTAGGTCCAAGTGGTTCAGGTAAGACTACGTTATTGAATATTTTAGGAGGCATTGATCATCCTACTACAGGAAGAATTCTGTTTAAAAATCAAGATATTGCAAAAATTTCGGATTATGCTTTAACTTTGTATAGACGTAATCAGATAGGTTTTGTTTTTCAATATTACAATTTAATACCAACTCTAACCGCCCTAGAAAATATAGAAGTTACTGTAGAAATTGCCGCTAAGCCTATGGATCCGAGAAAAGCTTTGGAAATAGTAGGTTTGCTAGATTTTGCCGATCATTTTCCAGCACAGTTAAGTGGTGGGCAACAACAGCGCGTTGCTATTGCTCGTGCTTTAGCCAGTAATCCCGAAATTCTATTATGTGATGAGCCAACCGGAGCTTTGGACAGTAAAATGGGTAGAACCATTTTAGCTTTATTAGCTGATCTAAATAAGCGTTTAAAAAAGAATGTGGTATTTATTACCCATAACCAGAATATTGCAAGACTTGGAGATCGTATTATTAAATTAAAGGACGGTAAAATAGAAGAGATAGAAGTCCAAGAAAAACCTGCGATAGTGGACGAGATTGAATGGTAAATAAGGCACTTGCCCATAAATTACTACGTGATATATGGCAACGGCGCGGAACTTTATTTGCTTTAGTTTTAGTTTTAGCAGTCGGCGTCGGCAATTATATTGGTATGGCCGGTATCTATCGCGATTTAGATGATGCGCGAGCTGATTATTATAGTCGTTATAACCTAGCAGATTTTACTATAGATATAAAGCGAGCCCCAGAAACAGCGGTAGAAAGGCTGGAAAATATTGCTAATGTTTTAAGATTACGCAGCCGCATTAGTACCGATGTCATGGTTCGGTTGCCTAGCGACGTTGACCAATTGATTCCTGGAATAGCTGTTTCGTTACCGGTACCAAAACGCGATATTATTAATGATGTAAAACTTATCACTGGAACTTGGTTCACCAGTTCCTATGCAAAGGAAGTTATTCTCGAACAGCAATTTGCAAAAGCTAGGCATTTACGTGTAGGGGATCGAATTAAACTGCGCTTACCTGATCAAGAGCATGAAGTCCTGGTTGTTGGTATTGCGATTTCTCCGGAATACTCAGTTTTATTAGCTCCGGGTAGTATTGTTCCAGAACCGGAAAATTTTGCAGCTATGTTTCTACCGCGGAAATTTATGCAACAAGCTACTAATTTAAATAGCAGTTTTAATCAACTGTTAGGTTTAACTTTAGATAATTCGTCGACCGCGCTCAATAATACTATGACTTTATTATCTGACAAATTAGATAATTATGGTGTTCAATTACAGACGACTCAACAGAATCAGATAGCGATACAAGTATTACACGATGAATTAGTGAACTTAAGGAAATCAACTACTATTTTACCAACAATGTTTTTAATGGTCGCTGTTTTAATTTTAAATGTAATGATTGGTAGATTAGTGGTTCAACAACGTGGTGTTATCGGTACCTTAAAAGCTTTGGGCTATAGTAATTTTGCTATTGCGCGTCATTATTTGAGCTATGGCCTAGTAATCGGCTTTTTAGGTGGAGTCTTAGGGGATATTTTAGGATATGCATTGCAGTATCTGATGATGGTCGGATACCGAACTTATTTTGTTATTCCTGATATGAGGACTCATATATATTTCGATATTATGATTTTCGGTATTATGATTAGCGTTATTAGTGCTCTTTTAGGTGCGGTATTAGGAGCCTATAGAACTACAAAACTTATTCCTGCTGAAGCTATGCGTCCTCGGGTTCCAGAGAAAGGTGTTCATATCGTTTTAGAATATTTTACGAAATTTTGGCGCTATTTATCTTTTCAGGGAAAGATGATAGCTCGTGCAATTTTTAGAAATCGATTTCGTAGTTTAGTAACTGTTGCTGCAAGTATTATAGCAACAGCTTTAGTATTTAGCGCCTTACAGTTTTTAGATGCCATTTATGAGATGGTCGATTCATCTTTTGAATTGGTGCAACATCAAGATTACACTTTAGCTTTACGCGAACCGTTAGGCAATGATGTTCTTCGTACTATAAAAATTTTACCTGGTGTTAAAAAAATTGAAGGACAATTGTCTATCGCATCTGAATTAAGAAATGGACCTTATATGAGGCGTATGGCAATAATGGGATTGCCACATAATAATCAATTATTTACCCCGGTTGACCAAGATCATCGTCCAGTCAAAATTTCCAAATCTGGTTTAGTGATTAATCAAACTTTGGCTGACATATTAAATGTTCAAGTAGGAGATGATATCGATTTACGTCCTCTTATTGGAAATCGTACTTCGACTAAAGTTACTGTAAATGAAATTATTAAAACTTATTTGGGTCTTTCAGCTTATGCGGACCAAGCTTGGTTAAGCCGTTTGATGGGCGATACCAATGTTAGTAACAGTATGTTATTTAAATTACATAAAAATGCTGATGAAACTAAATTTATTGATGCAGTTAATAAATTTGCGCCGATGATTAATTTAACTTCGCGTCTCAAAGAAAAGCAGTCTTTGATTGACAATTTGGATCAATTTTTAATTTTTACAGTAATTATTTTAATAGGTTTTGCGGGCATTATTGCTGTAGGTTCGGTTATTAATACTGCAATGATATCGTTAAATGAGCGAGAGCGTGATGTGGCGTGTTTGAGAGAATTGGGCTACACAAGCCTCCAAACAGCAAAAATTTTCTTTGGTGAAAGTTTGATTTTAAATAGTATAGGAATATTTATAGGTCTATTTGTAGGTATATACTTTGCTTATTATATGAGTGTCGCGTTTAGTACCGAAATATTTCGTATGCCAGTTATTATAAAGGTGACTCGGTTATTAGAAAGTGCGTTAATAATGTTGTGTTTTGTGATAATATCTCAAATTATTATTTATTATATTATTAAAAAACTTGATTGGTTTGCTGTTTTAAATGCCAGGGAATGAAATGATAAAAAAACATGTTTTATTATTTGGGCTGTTAGCTGTTTATATGGCAAATGCCAATGCCGCTGTAAAAATTATTCAACCCTATAAAGGATCTATTCAACAATCTTTTACTGAACTTGCTCGTACCCGTTTAGCCCATGTTTATGAGATTAATATGCCGATATCGGGCAAGTTGAAGCGGATAATGTTGCAAGAGGGCGATTCGGTAAAGCGAGGTCAAATCATTGCACAATTAGTGCAGAAACCTTTGATACAAGAAGTGAATAAAATACAGAGTGACTTGGAGACTTTTAAGAATTACTATAATTTGCAAGTTAAAACCTTACATAGGCATGAAACTCTTGGTAAAAAGGGATTTATCGATCAACAAACGATCGATCAGGATCGTTCATATAGGGATATGGCAGCTGCACAGATTGCAAAGAGTGAAGCTGCTTTAGTAGTGGCTAAATATAATTTAAAAGAATCGACCATTTATTCTCCAATTAATGGTACTGTATTAAATCGCTATACAGAAGGAGGGTCATGGTTTCGTGAAGGTACTCAGTTGTTGCAGATTGGTAATTTAAAAGACTTAGAAGTGATTTGTGATGTATTAACTCAAGATGCTCAATTGTTGAAACCAGGTGATCCAGTTTTATTTAGTAGTATCGGTAGTCCTCTAATATTGTATGGCAAAATAAAACGTATCTATCCGGCCGGATTCACCAAAAAATCTTCATTAGGTGTTGATGAACAACGAGTTAATATTATCTCCGCTATAGATAATCCAGAGTCAGCGAATTTAGGGGTGGATTATAGACTACAAGCAAAATTCTTAGTGGGATCGGAACAAAAAGATGTTCTTATCGTACCTCGTTTTAGTGTGTTACAAGATAATCAGGGTCGCTACTACGTGTTTAAAGTCAGAGATAAGAAAGTTTATAAACAAATTATTCAAATCGGAATTAAAACCGATACTGAAATATCAGTCACTGAAGGCTTAACAATTAGTGATAAAATCGTTGCCCAACCTATAGCAGATATGCGTGATGGAATGAAGATTTAATATATTTAAAAATTTGCTTGTAGCATTAAGCCTTTTGTGTCTGAATCTATATAAGGCGATACTTTAATCGAGTTATAATACGGCTTAGTAAAAATTACGTTAGCTCCTATTCCAATAACTGCTCCAAATAGTACATCCGATGCCCAGTGACGTTTTGCTATTATTCTGCTAGCACCAACAAAGCTAGCCGCTAGATAAGCCGGAACTCCGTAATTCCAGCCATAACGACGTTGCATGAAAGTTGCTCCTGCAAAAGCAGCTGCACTATGTCCACTTGGAAATGACCATTTCCCTCCATCGGGTCGAATCCGATTAACTGTAGGTTTAAGAATATAAGTTAACCCCATTGTTGTAGTAAATGCTTTGACAAATTCGAAGAATCCGATTTTATCTTGATGAATTTCAGTGCTTAATACCGCGGCAATTGGAAGAGCTATTTGGCCGATATCACCTAATTGTCGAATTGTTTTTACTGATCCTATAGCTTGTTTGCAGCATAAAATAAGTAAACATAAACAAATTATATTATAGGAAAATAATCGCATAACATTGTACCAGTTAATTGTTTTCCAGTAAAAATATTGCGCTTTCTATTTTCATAGTTTAACATATGTTACATCAGGCAAAAAATATCGATCGACCCACATTTCTTAATACTTACAATGTGTATTTTTAACGTAAATCCTTGAATTATTGGAGGAATTAACATGAATATTTTTGAAAATAAGAATTTTGATAATCATGAACAAATTATTTTCTGTCAAGAGCCAAAATGTAGTTTGCAGGCCATTATAGCTGTTCATGACACACGGCTTGGACCAGCTATTGGGGGTTGTCGTATGTATCCTTATGCCACGATAGAAGATGCTATTGACGATGTTCTAAAATTATCTAGAGGAATGACTTACAAATCTGCTATTAATAATTTTAACTTTGGTGGAGGTAAAGCAGTAATTATAGGTGATCCAATTAAATTTAAGTCTGAAGCAATGTTTCGAACATTCGGTAGATTCGTAGATGGTCTAAATGGACGATATATAACAGCAGAAGATCTTGGTACCGATGTAAAATGCATGGAATGGGTTAGGATTGAAACTAAACATGTGGTTGGTCTCCCGACTTATATAGGTGGTTTAGGTGATCCTTCACCTGTTACTGCACACGGTGTATTGATAGGCATTAAAGCTTGTCTTAAGAACACTACAGGGAACGAGAATTTAAAGGACGTTCAAGTTGCTATTCAAGGTGTAGGTCATGTCGGTTATTATTTATGTAAAGAATTACATGAACAAGGTGCTAAACTTTATGTCAGTGATATTAATAAGTCAGTCCTAAAAAACGTTAGCGATGAATTCAAAGTAACAGTTATTGACCCTGATGAAATATATGGTTTGAATGTGGATATATTTGCTCCATGTGCATTAGGCGGAATAATTAATGATGATACAATTCCACAGTTAAAATGTTCTATTGTTGCTGGGGCAGCTAATAATCCGCTTATGAATGAAGAAAAACACGGAATTGCTTTACATCAACGCAATATTTTATATGCTCCTGATTATATCATTAATGCCGGCGGTCTTATTGATGCTGCTTCAGAATTTTTTCACGCAGGAAAAGCGCTAGCTTGGGCAAAAACTGAAGAAATTTATGACACTTTGATGCAGGTATTTAATTACGCTAAAGAAAATGATACGTCTCCAGTTCTTGCAGCTAAACAACTTGCTGAGCTGCGTATTAATGCCATTAAGCACAGTCAAAATGTTTATACACGACGTGGCAAGAGTAGGCGCTAGCGTAGAAATGATAAAAAAAACCAATATTACTATTGTCGATGGCAATGAAGCGGTCGCTGATATTGCATATCGAATAAATGAAATTTGCATTATTTATCCTATTACCCCTGCAACGCAAATGGGAGAGTGGGCAGATCAATGGAGTGCACAAAAAGTTCCCAATATATGGCAAACTATCCCTGATGTTATTGAAATGCAAAGTGAAATTGGAGTTGCAGGAGCTCTTCATGGTGCTTTGCAAACTGGTGCGTTAGCTACTACTTTTACATCTTCACAAGGATTGTTGTTAATGATACCAAATATGTTTCGGATTGCTGCTGAATTGTCACCAACTGTTTTCCATGTAGCCACACGTGTGGTAGCACCTCACGGTATGACAATTTATTGTGAACATTCAGATGTCATGGCAGTACGCAATACTGGATTTGCATTACTTTGCTCTTCCAGTGTTCAGGAAGCACATGACATGGCGCTAATTACACAAGTGGTTAGTTTGAAATCTCGAGTCCCATTTGTACATTTTTTTGATGGATTTCGCACCAGCCATGAAGTAGCTAAAATCACGAGATTAATCGATGACCAGATTGCGGCAATGATCGATACTGAAGATATTATTGAACACCGTAGACGTAGAATGAGACCGGATAATCCTTTTGTACGTGGAGCGATTTATAATTCGGATATCTTCTTTCAACAGCGTGAAGCAATTAGCCTTTTTTATGAAAAGACTCCTAAAATAGTTGATGAATGTCTGCAACATTTTAAAACCATAACCGGTAGAGATTATAAAATTGTAGAGTACTTCGGCCATCCCCGAGCGGAATATGTTATTGTAATAATGGGGTCTAGTGCAGAAACCGTGTATGAAACTGTTGCTTACTTAAAGACAAAAGGGGAAAAAGTAGGTTTGTTAAAAGTACGTTTATTTCAGCCATTCTCTAAAACTCATTTATTGCAAGAATTACCAAAAACCTGTAAAGCGATTGCAGTTTTAGACCGCACCAAAGAACCTGGAGCAGGTGGCGAACCGCTTTATCAAAAAGTGGCAACTGCTATTTTAGAAGCCCATACACATGGGATATTGCCCACTAAGGTATTACCTAAAATCATTGGAGGCCGTTACGGTATTGGTTCTAAGGAATTTACTCCGGCTATGGTTAAAACGATTTTTGCTGAATTAGGTAAGCTAACCCCTAAGAATAACTTTACAATTGGCATAGATGATGACATCTTACAATCAAGTTTAGAATATGATGAAAACTTTAATATCGAATCTGATAAGGTAATACGAGCAGTTTTTTACGGATTAGGTGCGGACGGAACAGTAAGTGCCAACAAAAATACCGCTAAGATTATAGGTGAACAAACAAACTTCGATGTTCAAGGATATTTTATCTACGATGCAAAAAAATCGGGGTCAAGAACAATTTCTCACTTACGTTTTAGTCCAAACAGAATCCATTCAACTTATTTAATTAGTACTGCTAATTTTATCGGTTGTCATCAATTTAGCTTCATTGAGAAGCTTGATATATTAAAATATTCTGCTCTTAATGCCACATTTTTACTGAACAGTCCATACGATCCAGAAACTACTTGGAATCGGTTAGTATCATCTGTTCAAGAGGCCATTATTAATAAACGACTTAAATTTTATGTAATAGATGCGTATAAAGTAGCTCGAGAATCGGGCGTGGACAATCGCATTAATATAATAATGCAAACTTGTTTCTTTGCTTTGGCAAAAATACTACCTCGTGAACAGGCAATAATTAGAATTAAAGATAGCATTGCGAAAACTTACGAAAATAAAGGAGAACAGGTTATTAAGCAAAATTTTATAGCTGTAGATCATACACTAGCTAATCTACGCCGAGTAAAAGTACCCAATGAGATTAGCAGTAAGTATGAAATTCTTCCAATAATTAGCGACACAGTACCAGATTCAGTGCGCTATATGGTTTCTAAAATGCTTTTCGATCGTGGTGGCGAACTTCCGGTAAGCGCTTTGTCACCTGATGGAACATATTCTTGCGGAACTACAATGTTGGAGAAACGTAACGTTTCATTGTATGCTCCAGTATGGAATCAACAGACGTGCATCCAGTGTGGCTTATGTAGTTTGGTCTGTCCGCATAGTGTATTACGGGCAAAATATTATGGTAGCGAATATCTCAAAGATGCTCCTGAATCGTTTAAATCGGCAAAGATGCGTGGTAAAAGCGAAGCAGGGCACTACTATACTTTACAGAGTTATCCTGAAGACTGCACTGGCTGCGGCCTTTGTGTTGAAGCGTGTCCAGTTAGAGGTAAAGCAATTAGTTTGCAATTAAAACAACCATTATTGAAAACTAAAAAAATCAATATTAAGTTCTTCGAATCTTTACCACAGCCTGATAGAAATGAAGTAAATGCCTCAGTAATAAACGAAATTCAGTATTTACAACCTTTATTTGAATTTTGTGGAGCTTGTGCTGGGTGTGGTGAAGCTCCATATGTGAAACTTATTAGTCAATTATTTGGTGATCGAATGATAATCGCCAATTCATGTGGGTGTTCATCTGTATTTGGTGGGAATTTGCCAACAATTCCATGGACCTCTGACCAAAATGGTAATGGTCCCTCGTGGTCGAGTTCATTATTCGAAGACAATGCCGAATTTGGCTTTGGATTCCGATTAACGGCAGATAAACTTCGACAAAAAGCTTTAGAATTATTGGGTAAGCTATTGACTTTTCTGAACAAAAGTTTAGTAACAGCAATACGAAACAATCCGCAGGATACTGAAACGCAAATTGTTCAACAACGTCGAAATGTTTCGGAACTAAAGCAGCGGCTAAACACTATCAAAGATCGTAGCGCCCGGGATTTACTATCTATTGCTGATTTTTTAGTTAAACAAAGTATTTGGGCAATTGGTGGTGATGGTTGGGCATATGATATCGGTTTTGGAGGGTTAGATCATGTTATTGCCTGTGATCGTGATATTAATTTATTAGTTTTGGACACAGAGGTTTATTCTAACACAGGTGGCCAAGCGTCTAAAGCCACTCCACGTGGCTCTGTGGTCAAATTTGCTGCAAGTGGTAAAAGTAAAGCGAAAAAAGACTTGGGGCTTATGGCAATTTCATATGGTGATGTTTATGTGGCTAATATTGCTTTAGGTGCAGACCCTGTACATGCTATAAAAGCTCTAAAAGAAGCCGAAAGCTATCCTGGTCCATCTTTAGTTATTGCTTACTGTCAATGTATTGCTCACGGCATAGATATGCGCCAAGGCATGCGGCAGCAACAACTAGCAGTAAAGTGCGGCTACTGGCCACTATATCGATATAATCCAGAGCGAACAAAACAAAAGCTTAATCCATTCCAACTCGACTCAAAAAAGCCTTCGATTTCATTTAAAGAATATGCTATGAACGAAAATCGCTTCAGAATACTAGCTCGCCACAACCCTAAACAAGCTGAGCATCTTATGCAACTGGCCCAAGATGACATTGATCGACGTTGGCGAAAATACCAATCTATGGCCGAGGGGTGTTGCTAACCATAAGTTCTTTTTGGTAGCTTTCTTGTCCATTTCCTGCATAGATACCCATCTGAGCTGCTAAGCTGGCTTGAGATGAACTTGTGCTTTCTTGAAAGAACGAGGGTGAGTTGTCTTGAATTAAGTCTGTTTGATTTAGGAGCTTCTGAACTTGTTGTGGTAACTGTCCATTCGGCCTGCGAATCGACCAATAATGATGATTAACTACATATCCTAAGCAAATCGTCCTAGATAAATTTTCGGATCTTTTCCAAACGATAGGTAAAGTATGATCACTATTTAAAATTACTACATTGGCGTTATATATTTTTGAAATAATAAAGATTTCTAAATGCTCACCCCATCCATTTTCAAAAATTGCATTGATTGCAAGATTTGGATCACCGCGTTGTTCTAATACAGATCTAAAGCAATTGATATTCTCAGTAACATATGAAGCAACTTTTCCTCGAAGGCCTGCTACGTCGAAAATAACAGTATTGTTTTCATTAAATTCCCTGTAACTATCTACCTGATCTAATACAGCATGATATAGACAACTGCCATCTCCAGGAACTCGTTGAAAATTTTCTGCAGAAAAACCATATTTACATGCTGCACTTTTAAGTTGTGTTTCCGAATCATTAAGTGAGAAACTCTTTAATGCTTCAATTAAAACTTTTTCTAAAGATCCTCTTGGTGATCGCTTAAAGAAATCTTTTATTATATTTTGTATTGTATTCCTTCGCGCATCGGATGGTGGCACTGATTGCAGGGATTGTTGTGCTGCTAAATGATGATCATTGCTGTTTTCATTATCACCAACTTCCGTAGATGGTTTCAGTTGAGTTTCGTTTGGAGGAGAAGAATGCAGCGGTGGAGTGGATGTTGGGATAACAGGAAATTTAGGCAAACAAAATTTTATTTCTTCATTTTTCATCCTAGTTTGACATTCAAAATTCTGCAACACAATTGATAAAGTTTCATCCTCGCTTCGAGTTAAATGAAAAATAGCCTTAAAATCACCGTTATATTGATATTGATATTGAAACTCCTCATCTCTAATAACGGCTCTGTTTTGATTCCGACCATTAAACTGGAAAGATCCTAAATATTCAATAGATGTACCATTTTCTATATCATAAACATTGATGTAGCACATTCCTTGCTCAATAGAACCAACTATATCGAATTTAGCAAACAAAGACTTAATAGCATCATTCAACTGAAATTCTAATCCTTGTTTTGAATCTCCTAATAATAAAATTATAGCGTTTCGTGTTTGTTTATTAATTTTAGGTAAAACATTTTCAAACATTGTTTGTAAATCGTTTATCTTATCATGCTTTTCCTCACGCATTTGCCTAATCTGTTTACTTTGTCTCCTATCTTGATTTCCATCTTCATTTGAATTTATATATATTCTCAATAAGAAACGCGTATCTAGTGAATTATGATTGAAATCCTCATTTATGCCTTTTACATTTGAAATTAAAGAAGTCCACGTATTAACAGCATTTTGTAATAACTCTTCAAATGAATACTGTTTTATTAGCTCGTTTTTGATTATTCCGATAGTTTCCTTTATTGTTTCCTTCATCTCCATTTGTTTCACTAATCTTGCTATTATTTGCGGAAAATCAACAGCTAATTTATGTTCTATCAAAGTTGATAAATAATTCTGAGCGACCCTAATAGCTTTTTCTATTCTCGTTTTTTCATCAGATACAGTTGTGTTAATCAGTTCTTTAATCATCATGTGTGCAACTGCATCTTCCAGGTAACAGTTCTTTAAGATGGCTTGATATTCCCGTAGAAATTCAAATGCTCTTTCTATATTACCTAAAGTTATTACTGGAGAAGCTCTATCGATGAACTCTTGTTTGACTAATTCTATTAATTGCTTTTTGTTAGCACATTTTTTCTGTAAATCATTCCTATATTGATCTTCTTCAGACTGTGTTTTAAACTTTCTTCTAGAAGCCTCAACATCTGCTTTTGCCCAATAAATGCTTGCCATAAAATCATGCGATTTAATAGTAGAATTACTAAAGAAATCATGTAATTTTAAAATAAGTTTATATGTTATTAAGTAAAATTTATTTAATTGAATAAATATATTATGGTAAATATATTCTGTATTTTCATGATTACTATTTTTAGTTGCATCTTCTATCCATTTATTTAAATCTTCTTGTGAATTAGCATTATCGTTTTTTATTTTTTTGAAAATAAGAACTAGTTGTTTTGCTGAATCTAATTTGGTTTTTTCATCAGCTGATAATAACTTAAAATTTTGCAAGCTTCCTTGCTTCAATATATATATTTCTGTTGAAGTTGAGTTAACGCCCAAGTGGTTGAAAAGTCTTGCCAATTTCTCATTACGAATCATTTCAAAATACATTTTGATAGAATTTTTATTTTTATCAACGTTTTCGAAATTTTCAAGGTTCTTTAGACATACAAGAAGAGCATATGGTAATAAACAACGTGTAATATCTTTTGACATCAATTCCTGTAATTTCTTAGCAAAAAATGAAAATATGCTATAACTTCGATTTTCAAAATCTCCACAACAAAATTCGATACCACATAACAATACGGATATCGAATCAAAATCGTCTCGACTTTTAGTTAGCAAAAATTCAGCAATTATTTTTAAAGTCAATTGTGTTGACATATATAATGGTGAAGAAGCTTTAAAAAGTTCATCCATTGATAGTTGAATTGTTCTATATAACTGATGTAGTTGTAATCCTTCTAATGCATGACTGTTTATTAAATCGTAAAGACAATTAATTATTTTTTCTTTAGCTTCAGAAGAGAAAGTTTTCTGTTTGTTGATTAATGAGGCTATATTTATAGCTAATTTATCATTTGGATCTGCAATAGAATATAAAGCTTCCAATTCTTTAAGTTTGACATCAGCATCTTTTATTCTTTTTACTGTTTTGACTTTTTTTGTAGGACTAAGTGAATTTGAAATATCTGAAATAATTTTCTTAGGGCTTTTAATGGGACTTTGAGGTGGCGGAAACGCCGCTTTTACCATATCTCTAATAATCGATTTTAATCTTTCTTGTGTCGACGCTTGTGATCCCTGTAATGATTTATGAGATTCAACAATTCCAAGTATTCCTTCCTTATTAGTTACTCGAGTCTCGATGATGGATGTACAAACATTATATCTGGTTCTAATTGGAATCTCATCGTTAGAAATTATTCGGGCGATGAGGTTAGAGAATTTATCCTGTGTATTATTTAAATCTAAGTCAGGAAGTCCTAAGTCTTTTAAACTTTCTATCTGTAATATATTTGAGGTTTGACTATTGATAATCAGTGTAATTACAGTGAAATAAACTACAACATGTGGATGTAATTTTAATTGACATAACTTATTTTGGAGTCCTTCTGGTAATATATAATCATCACTTGATGTATTCTGTTCAAGAGCGTCGGTTTGTTCATTTACTTTTTTATCTAATTCATTTAAATCATTACCACAATTTGGTATCAATAATGTCCAATTAGCAATTAACTTTTTAAAAAAAACTTTTTTTGTTTTATAGTCTTTTATTTCTCTATTTATTTCTTTCAGTATTTCTAAAAGGAAACGTGAATTTTCATCCAATTTCTTGTCTAATTTATCGTTAATTAATTGATTAATTTCCTTAGTAAATTTAGAATTTGCAGTATCAAGTTCTTTTTTGCAATATTGTGTAAAATCATTAAAATATTTGCATGAAACTACTCTAGCAAAAATATCGATATTGATATATCCCTTGGCAGACCAATCTTTGATTATCGGCATATTTTTATCGGGAACCAACCCATTAACAATATCAAGAGCAGAAAGGATCGTACTTTCTTTTTGGTCATCAGGCAGTGTTGCTATGTAATATTCGACACAATTACTATCTGCATGCATTAGCAACATTTTCAATTTTTCCGATTGATTTATAGTATCGTTGAGAATGTCACGTAAAACACCAATGCTCATATCCTGTAACGTGGTGCTTTTATCTTGTGATGCGCTACTTCTTTTTGTAACTTCAATAAATTTATCCGTAAAAAATTTTTTCAATCCATTTTTGATTTCTTCGCCAAGTAATATGGGAATACTTACCAAAATTTTCAAATATAATTCCAAATAATTTCTTGGTAATACTTTATCAGACATAACCATATACAATGTATTTAGCATGTCTGTAATAAGTGGATCATTTTCTTCCATTCCTATGCATTTGTTTAAAAAATCTTTAAATTCTGGACTGGGTATGTCGAGTGTCAACATTTTAACTCTACGAATATAAGTTGGTACATTGCGACCGAGATCAGAGGATAGATCAGCTGAAGTCCCAAGGGTTTCTTGCCCTGTGGATATTCGCATTTGTTCAGTTACTTCACGAAGTTTTGTTTTGATTGTATCTAAATCATTATTATTATCCCATAATTTACAGAATATATAATGTTGATATTGAATAACATTTCTTCTTATTTCAAATACTCGTTTTTTTAAACTAGAGTATTTTGTATCCAAATATCCAAATTGTGCTTTTAGATCTTCTAATTGTTTCTGACAATCATGTATTTTTTTCAAATTATTTAAATTTTCTGAATTGTTTTTCTTTAATTTAAAAATATAGTCTGATAGCCTAACAAATTTTTCTCTAAGCATCTCACAACTGTAGTTGTCTTTAGGCTTTATTTGGTCAAATATTTCCAATTGATTCTGAGGATTTCTAATATGATTATATAAATTATATATTTGTTGATTAATTTTTAGTTTGAGATCTAAGTTCAATTTAACTATTTCGTGAATTATAGTTTCGAGTTCTTGAATTAAATTCGAATACTCATTTATAACTAATTCACCTTTAGAATTTAAAATTCGTGTTATCGTATTTTTCAAGGATTGATCTTGGCAAATTTTATTTGCCAAGTATGCTGCACAATATTGTTCTGGCCCTTGGAATATTTCTAGTACAAACGAAATAAAATCAGCTATCTTGTTTTGTAAGTCATCAAGTATACGCTTATAATACGATTGATATATCGTCAAAAAAATGCTAAAAAAACACGATAAGTAAAATGGGTTAAATTGTTGATAATTTGAAGATAAAAAACAAGATAAAAAATTTTTTAGAAACTCGGCTGTCTTAAATTCATCTTCCTCTGATCCCTCTTTTTCTGATTTTTTTGGTTTCTTTAATTGTAATTGTTTGTTCGTTGCAGAGGATTTACATGATCTTCCACTTGAAATAGGTTTTGTTAACATACTATTATCGTGTGCCAGTAGCAATAGATTTAAAAGAGTTAATTCCTCGTTTACTATTTGTAGATTTCCTTTTTTATGACTTCCTTTTTCCCTTCTTTTTCGCTCTTGGTAATCTGTGTTGGCATACATTATTATTGCAGTGACATTACCTTCAAAGTAGGGTTTAAAAACCTCAAAAGCAAAGAATCTGATTTCTTGTAAGAAGAAGGCCATTGAATCATTTGATTTAATTACTTGTAAATAGTTTGTATGTGCTTGTCTAAATAATTCTAATGCTGATAAATAACATTGTGATATCTCTGATACAATAGCTGAAATTTCTTTTTCTCTAGCCATATTAAGATATTGTACAATCCTACTAAATGCCCCAAAAACTTCTTTAGGAATAGTAAAAGGATTAAATTTGAAATCATTATCTTTTTCACTCCAAGCTTCCTGAATAAGAGCGCATGAAAAAAATTTTGGGGCATTTTCTACAAAATTAGTTAAAAAATGATGTAGAAAATTACAAATATCTTTGAAGTAACAATAATTATCACTGGAAATTGCTACGTTAACATCTCTATGATTTATCTCATCATGCTGGATTTTAAATAGATAAATTGTAGTAAGATTAATTATTCTTATTATTGATGCTATCAGTTCCGTACGTAATAATGATAAACTTTCTTTTGTACCTTGTTCTGAGAAAAATTTACTTTTTTTAGTAGCTGTTTTTTTTATATAATTTTCCAACATCTGTTCAGCGTTTGTACTGAGGATGCCGTTATTTTCAGCTATTTGCCTTACAAACATTACGGATTTGTACAGACAATAAAAAATAGCTGACCATGCATTCTCATTTTTCACTTCATTCATTGATAACTGGGCTTGAGTAACGAATAAGCCATTTTCAATTACTTTACCGTGAGGTACCTTCTTAAACAACATCTTTGTTAACTCTTGTTTAGCTTCACAAGCTGGAGGATGTTCAGAAATATCAACAACGAGATTCTCAAATAGCTGATCAGCATCGGATTTTTCATAATTTCCTTTTTCGATCAATGCCTGTAAAAGTTTTAATTGTTGATCATCTACCTTATCGCCATTTGCTAAGCCTTCATTAACTGACGAAACAGTATTTTGAAATAATTGTCGCTTTAAAATGGATAAGGACTCCTGATTAGGTAGACACGTAAGTAATTCCTTTGTAATGTGAGATTTTGTAGTAACAATTGAATTAGTAATTAAATATATGATTTTTTGTTTTGTAGCCAAATCCAATGGAATGCCGTTATCCTCTATCTCAGAGATTCTAGCTATGATAATGTGAATATAATGAAATTTGCTAATTTGTATATTGGATATATCGCGTTGTATATAAGCAATTTTTTTTTGAACATCCTGATCTCTTACGTTTTTGTTAGATAATAATTTAAGTAATGTACGTATTATACGAACAAAGTGTTTTTCTATATCTTGATAATAGGGTAATTTTCGAGCAGCTGATAATTTACATTCTAATTCCTTTTCGAATTTATTATTATTCCCATCTTTGTCGGAAATCTTTTCTGCTGTAAGTGATTTAGTTGCTTGTTTAAACACGCTTTCAATGATACTTGCATCGCTTAATTTCAATAAACGGCCAGTTATTCCTATTGAACATTCTTCCGAAAGCTGAAAATATAAAAGTTTTATCAACAATTGATTTTTTGTTTCATATTCAAATTTATCATTATTTGGGAAAGCCATCTTAATGCAGACAACAACAGCCCTATGTAATGAATCATATTGATTATCGTTTTCGAGCTTATTTCCATAACTAAACAGTATCTCAGTTATGAACATAATGTACATTTGCTGATAATTTATACGTTTATTATCAAATTCTTGCTTTAAGTAATATAAAATCTTTTTTACTTGCTCACTTACATTTTGCACATCAGATTCAGGAATAATCTCTTTAAAATCTCGTGTAAACGTACAGATAGCTTCTTCTATAAGCGAATTTATGAATATTATTCCATTATTAATTAATCTATTAATACTAAAATATAGATAAGGAGGATAATTACAATCTTTCCAACCTTCTTCTTGAGGCATTATAGCTTGATTAAAGATTCCATAAATTATTTTACCAACTTCATCCGTATTAATTTGCGATATAATTTCATTTTTAAAAAACTGGCGTTCCTTAAATGGTACGTTAGATGATAGACCAAGGTACATATGAGCTAATCGAATAGCAAATAGCAACTCATCACCTTGGACAGCTTGATACATGCTTTTTAGCGTATTGCATACATTTTGAGGATTTGAAAATAAAATTAAAAACGAAAATGATCTAATTAATATCTGTAAAACCATATTAGATTGCTTCGATGTTTCAACAATATCAAAAAGTTTAGTAAAAAAATGACAACAATTTTGATCTTGTAATCCTACGTTATGTAACATCTGCTTAATATCGTTACCTGAAAATTTATTTAAAACGGTAATGAAATTTTCTATGTCACCTAGACTTTCCGGTAAAGCTAATAATTGCTTTTCAACGGGGGAGGGTGCTATAAGTTTTTGTAGAGTTATTTCTACATCGCGAATAAAATCTTTTTGACTCAACCATCCTTCTATCTTTTTTAAATTTTTGTGTATTATTCTCCAGCAAAATAGCAACAATGTAAGACTTTGACCTGCGGCGGAAAATTCTTCGATCGTTTTATTGGCACTTTTAATTTCTGGACGTAGCACGCACAAATATTTAATCGCTGAAGAAATTGAACAGAACTGTATTTTCGTATCTCCGCTACCTAGAAACTGTATATCATTGTCCCAACATCGTTTAAACATTGCAGCAGCGACAATCGTAACGCTACGAGATTTACCAGCGTAACAATAAACAAGACTTGGGCTTCCATTTATTCTTTCTGCATGTTCCCATAAATCTGATACAGTAAACGGCTTAAATAATTCTTGGTCTCCAATATTATATCCACATGACATAAGGAAAGTACGATTGGCTATATTTAATCGTCTAACATCATTAAAACCCTTTTTCCTCCAATCTTCTTTTGTAGCTGGTTTTGCACTTCCCGTTTGTTCCATTTCGGAATCTTCAACACAATTAATAACGCATAAATCATTTAGCTCGACGCTATATTGCCGACATAAAGCTTTTACTTCTTCTATTGTAGGTGAATTTCCCTGAGCAAATATCATAGGGGCTAAAATTAGTATGTGAGGATTATCATCTACCACTTTTAGCGAACCAGTTTGTTGAGTCGAAAATTTAAGCCTTTTAGTAATAGGTGAATTTATTAATTCATCAACCATTCCTCGACTATAAGTTATATAGAATGGAATAGCATCTAAAGTTAAGCTTGCTAAATTAGGCAATTCTGGTGTTTCAGATGCATGAGCTAGTAAAGCGTATCGTATTCTTACCGCTTGCCACTTACGAGATAATTCTTGATACTGGTTATAAGGTAATTTTCCATATTTAGACAATAAATTTATGTATCCTACTACCGCATCTTCTATCTGATTTTCTACTGTTGTAATCAATTGTCCACTTTTTATACTTTCTTGATCACATAACTTATCCAATGATTCTTTTAACTTGTGAAACATCCACAAAGTTTTTGCAACATCTACTAATAAAGTATCGGTTTCCAATTCCAATCTACCATTTCGACCAAGATATTCTTTATAATGCTGCATTAAGCATGATCGAACTAATTCTGTATTTGCCAAACATTGTTTTATTTCATCATTTATCTTTCTAATATTCTCTAAATCTTGTCCACATATTAACTCTCTATAAGACTTCTCTAATGTTTTAAGATGTTCACAAAGATTGTTTTTAAGCTCGAGAGCAGTCTCTTCTGGATCAGTATCTTGGAAAATCTTGGTTTGTGTTGGTCGTGCTGAAGTTTGAATTCTACATGCTAAGGCTTGAGTATTACTCAGGCCTGATAGAGACGGCAAAGGCTTTTCTGCTAATTGTTGTACTTTCGTTTTTAAAAACTCATATTCTCTTACTATTATACTCCATTCTCTATTTAATTCTTGCTGCAAGTCATCTGATAATTTTTCAGGTTCAGGTAACAAAGAATTAAATAGCTTTTCTGTATTTTTCTTTTCAGTCTTTAGTACTTCTAACTCTTTGTTACTTTCAGAAAACTCTTTTAAATTACGCAACGTTCTCCTTAAATTTGTAAATTGCACAAGAATTTTCTTTACATTTACTATGTTTCTTCTCTCACCTAATCCATATTGTATATAAAAGTATCGCCCTTCATGACCTTTTAAACATTTTTCAAGGTTTTCAATTTGTTCCCTTAATGCTTTTATTTGTTCGATTAATTTTGGTTTTCCTTCCTTATCGATATTTGCACAATACTTTATAAGATCTGCGAAATCATCGTATGCCTTTGCAAGATCTGTGCGAATTTTTAATGCGCTTACTATCGGAAATCGCAGTTGATTTTGATTACTATCTGAAGGACAAAATTTAAACATAAATTTCTCTATTTCTCATTTTCTTTCGCTAATATCTTTTTATTCCTTACCTTAGAGTCAATTATTTTTGATTATTTATTCACTATATTATAATTTTCGCCCTTATTATTTTTGATTTTACTAATGAAAACCCAATATTTCTTCAGATACCTGAGCTGAAGTTACACTTGAGTCATTGGCATGTTGTTTTTCCTGTCTTGTTTGTATTTCTGCTTCGATTCCATCTTCAACTGCTCTTTCAACTTTTGTGAAGGACTGGCTTCTTACTAAAGTTTGCATCGCGTTTACTACATTTTTTGCTTCTCCTAAGAGACTAGTTCGTTCACCTGCTTCATTTTCCTGTGGCATCGCCTCACGATATTCTTTAGATTTCAGAAGTTCTTTAACCGCATCACAAATTTTACATGCTGGAGCTAGTAAAAGGGATGGTACAAATTGATAACTATCTTTCTTCAAAAATCCTCTTAAAAAAGCCAACTTTTTTATATTATCTGCGAACATTACTTGCTCAATTTCCAGTCTTCTACAATCATTCAATAATAATCGCATCTGCGTAAATAGTGATTTTACTATTGCAAATCTAGTCTCTTCCGATTGTTTAGGAATTAATAAATTTTCTACACCTTTACGTAATTCTTCTTCCGACAATAACCTTGCTTGCAATTTTAACATCAATCCCTCACGTTGATCGTCCGTTAATTGAGGTACATTTTGTGCTCTCCCATCAAATGATGAAGAGTATATACCAGATTCTTCACTCCTTTCCAAATTTGGATTTAAAGGTGAGTTGATCATAACAATTTTAGATTTCCGCACTAAAATTATTCCACCTACCATCAAAAGCACTCCTAGCCCTACAATAGGTAAGCCAACAATTGGCATAGAAAGCGCACCGAATACGCCCCCAACCAATAAAAGAGCACCTATACCCAATAAAACACCACCTGTAATCTTTTTATTTAGAAACATAGTTTTTCTCCACTTTGATAATGAAAACTATAAGTTTTTAGTATCACACTATTCATATGACAAACATTTTTGGTAAATTCAGTTAATACCTGAGGAATAATATAACTTCTTAACCTTAAAAGAATCTTAAGAGCATCTCTAAAGTTTTATATACGGAATATAATACTAGTTAAATTTGCCAAAAGATTTAGGTTTACACATGGTTAAATAGACAGCTTTTACACTTGTTTCATGATTCCTGCTGCCACCTCTTTCTGCACATAATTCAAAACGGCAAACATTGCTTGCACAAATTTTATCCTTTACCCACGCGTGTACCTTGACATGCGTACTAATTCCGGTATTAGCATAAGCATCAAGAGAATTTATAGCCACAAATATATCTGGAGTTTCGTTAGAATTACAACTCACAGGAACAGAAATTTGTTCACAATGTGGACTAGACTTTTTGGATACTACTTCTTGTGTAACTCCAATATCCTTTATCGTTATTCCTCCATTTACTGCCTGTCCAGGCACGTTCACGTATGCTCTCACATATCTACCTTGATCATTGTTAGGTGAACATGATGTGTGTGTATGAGGATTAGCTTCTGCGCAGATATCCGCAGATGGCAGTAGGGCGGCGATGCGCTTTGCTGTTTGGTTATCTTTTGCCTCTGCATCTATAAAAAACCTATTCCCCATTGGCGGATTGAATTGACTGGTATTACACCATTGATAAGGGTGTAATCCCCAAGGATCATTAGTGACGTTTTCACCTATATAATTAACATAAAATCCTTGGTCTCGAGAGTGATCTCTAGTGTTTCCGCACTGAGGCCATTCACTTTTGTGATCTACATTCCAAGCCATCCCAGCCTGTAACATATGTTGCATTTGTAAAGCAGTCTTTTCTACTTTGAAATTCTCAGTCCTTTTTTGCATCATAGCTACGCCAAATGATGCCAAAACACCAATTAATGCTATAACAAATAGGAGCTCGATGAGAGTAAAACCATTAAATTGCTTATTGCTTATGTGCACAACATTACCCTTTACATTTTTCATTGATTATACCATAGATGATTTTTAAAGGGACATAACATTTACAAAAAGGCTGGTTTAATATAAAAACCCAAATAACCATAAAGGAATTTTCTTGGCAATTCCAATTTCAATGCCGTCACATGCCAAATATGCGTTCTTTTCGTTTTTAATTTGATTAAAATCCTTTTTTTTACCGCCGATTTCAAAAATATAATCGCCATCTACCAAGAAGTCTCCGCTAGCTGGTATTGTTACATCATGAGCATGTGATAACATACTCAGAAAAAAAGTTTCACGAATTGCTCCTTGGTTTTGTATTCGGGTGGCAAGCGCATAATATTGATTAGGATTATTTAAATAAATCTTTTCCGGTATTTCAAGTTTGCGCAATTTGTTACCACTTTTCATAACTGTGCGAATAACACCAGCATCCTCTAAATATTTAAAATAAGTTTTTAGAGTTCGCTCGTCACCAATGTCGAGTACGTTTTTTAATTTTAGCCAATTTATAGAAAAAGGTACTGAACCAGAAATAAATGTTAATAGTTGCTTAATCTTTTTAATACTGTTGCCTGTTAAAGATGGATAAACAGCAACTAAATCTGACTCGATTGTGGCATGTAAATTTTGTTCTAATGTCATAAAGTATATATAACGATCTTGAAGTTCATGGAAATATGGGTAGTAGCCGACTTCTAAATATCGATAAAATTCAGCTAAAATTTTGCTGTTTTTTCTTTTTAGTTGCTCGAGAATACCAGAAACTAATTTTTCATGTTTATTGATAATTTCTTTTAATGTATAGCTATTTAAAGTGATATTTAAGTTTAATTCCAAATACTCGCGGAACGACAAACCTTGCATTGAATAAATCGCAGCTCTACGGCTTAAATCATGACTGGCTTTATATATTTCTAATGCTGAACTTCCTGAGGCAAGTATTTTTAAATCAGGAAATGTATCGTAAATACTTTTTAATTCTTTTGACCAATTGTTGTATTTATGAATTTCATCAAACGCAATAAATTTACCACCTAAATTGTCATGCTGCTCTGCAATTTCATATAAAGATATCCCTCTCATTAAAAAATGATCCGCCTGAATATACAAAATCTTAGGGCTTAATTTATCATTATGTGCTTGATCTAAAAGATATTGTATTAAAGTAGTTGTTTTACCTATTCCCCGTTGTCCCAATAATATAGATAACCTGTTTTTAAAATCGGTTGTTTTAATAAAATACCTTTTATACGGTTTAGCTTTTGTGTCGAGAAAATGTCTACTTAGTAAATACATATCGTTTAAGGTCATTAATATCTCCTATTCGGATCGCATTACGATATTATCAGATAATTATTCGTAATGCAATCCTAAGTATTATTTTTTTGGGGGCATACATAACATTTATCCTTTTGATGACCAAACAAATAAGATTAGTAATAGAGTGAAGATAATTTTATGTAAAATTTACGATTGTGTCGTAAATTTTACTGTAAATCTTACGATGGTTTAATTTTACTAACGATAAATATAAATCTTCTGTCCAGGATAAATGTATTTTACGTTTTCCATATTATTCCATTTTTTTAAATTATCGCTGGTTGTTTTAAACTCATGAGCTATTTTGTCTAGACTATCACCTGGTCTCACTGTATGTACTACATAATGTTGATTAGAAGGTATATATATAGGTGTGGATTTTTCACTGGTCTGATGAATTGATCCCGGAACAGTCAAGACTTGACCGATACGAATTATGTTGTTTTTTATATTATTAATTTGGCTTATTTTTTTGGCCGAGGAGTTAAAACGTCTTGCGATTAGCCAAAGGCTATCACCTGTAGTAACTTTGTAAGTGTATTTGCCGGTATATACGAGCTTAGCATGTGACGGTGCCCAAATTAATAATTTTTGGTTAGGAGAAAGTCGTTGTCGTGGTTTTAAATTATTCCAAAAACATATTTCTCTAACTGTCACTCCATATTTTTCTGCCAATGTCCATAAAGTTTCACCGCTTTCTACTATGTGTATAACTCTATTTGGGCCTGGTAATTTTTCTTCGGCAATAGTCGCTCGTTGTTTAACGATTGGACTTTTTATACTGCCATGGAATGCAACAGGAATTAACAATCGTTGTTTAGGTCGAATTATTGAATTATGCAAATTATTAACCTGTTCTAAGATACGGCTATTTGTTTTATATTCATAAGCAATTGTGCTTAATGTATCTTCTTCTCGAACTACATATTCACGCCAAGTGACTCTCTTGTCTTTAGGTAGAGCGTTCAACCTTTGCATGAAACCATCAGCTTTAGCAATGGGAACTAGTAATTTATATGGACCATCTGGATCTGTAGCCCAGCGACGATAACCAGGATTTAATTTACGAATAGTTGTTTCACTTACACCGGCAAGTTTAGCGGCCTGACTTAAATCTATTTGCGAACCGATGTCCACCTCTTTTAAGTAAGGTGCATCATTTATTGGGGTTAGATTGACACCAAAACGTTCCGGATCGCGAATAATAGTTGATAGTGCTAATAACTTTGGTACATATATCATAGTTTCTTCTGGCAGTCGCAAAGACCAGAAATCTGTTGATTTATCATGACGCTTATTATGATCGATAGCTGATTGCACAGCTCCTTCGCCACAATCATAGGCTGCGATGGCTAATAACCAATTATTGGTGAAAAAATCATTAAGATAGGCTAAATAGTCAAGTGCAGCTTTAGTAGAAGCAACGATATCTCTACGGCCATCATACCACCAATTAATTTTTAATCTTAGTCCTGATGCTGTTCCGGGCATCAGTTGCCAAAGGCCGTTAGCTCCGGCTTCTGAGTATTTGAATGGATTATAGGCACTTTCTATTATGGGTAGCAATGCAAGTTCAGCCGGTAAGCCGCGTCGTTGAGTTTGCTGATAGATGTAATATATATATGGCGCAGACTGCTCGATTACATGTTTTAATGCTAATGGATGGTTTTGAAACCACTCAATTTGTGTTTGAACTTCAGGACGGTAAGAATAATCAGGAAACTGTAAATAATCTTGCAAGTCATCCCACAGATTGCCATTAATATAAATCGCGACTGGGCTATCAATTGGCCATGTAGCCGATTCTTGATTATCAGTTGATAATTGAATTGGGTCTCGGATTGTATGGTTTGAGGGTGTGCATGCGAATATTACACAAAGTATTAGAAAATTAAATATAATTTGGTTTAAAATCTTATTAAACATTTTGGACATATTACGAATAGGATTATTTGAGGTCAAGAAATAGTTTTGTAAATTAAAAAATATTATTGGAGTATGTGTTTTTGATTAATCACGAACATTCGTATCATCATATTCGATATTGGTATCACAGTCATCAAGGACATCAAGTATTAGAAACTGAGAATGATCAATTATGTAAATTTCTAGAGGAACGATTTGGTTATTATTTATTACAATTGGGAGGTCCGACTCAGGATGAATTTTTAACCACAGGCCCAATTAGATATAAGGTTTACTTTGATTTGGAGCAAACGAGTAATTATCACAATTCAAGTATAGTGGGGCAATTTGACAATTTACCTTTTTTGCCAAATGTTATAGATATTGTGATAGCGCAGCATATTCTGGAGTTTGCTAAACTACCTAAGAGAATTTTGAATGAAATTTATCATGTTCTCATTCCCGATGGTTACGTAATCATAATTGGTTTCAACCCTTTAAGTTTATGGGGTCTTATGTATTTATATAAACGTCATAGTATTGCACCATGGCAGGGAAAGTTTATAAGTATTTCGCGAATGTGTCGTTGGTTAACAAAATTAGGTTTTACAATTGTTGAACGTAAAACTTTCTTTTTTCGACCACCATTATTGAATAAAGATACTATACAAAAAACGTTATTTATGGAAAAAATCGGACCGAGATTGTGGCCATGTTGTGGTGCGATCTATATGATAGTAGCTAAGAAAACTGTTGTTGCTTTAACTCCTATTAAGCAGAGAAGACGGATAATTAAACGTCGTGTTGCTACAGCAAAAACATATGCTGAGCCAACATCGAGGAATATAAAATGAAAAAAGTCGAGATTTTTACTGATGGAGCATGTCGTGGCAATCCTGGACCAGGAGGGTGGGGCATATTATTACGTTATGAAGGGCATACCAAAAAACTCTATGGTGGAGAGAAAAATACTACAAATAACCGCATGGAATTAGTGGCGGCAATTAAAGCATTGAGTATTCTTAAAGAGCCATGCTTAGTAGAATTAACCACTGATTCACAGTATTTGCGTAATGGCATTACAAAGTGGATTAAACAGTGGAAAGTTAAGAACTGGAAAAGAAGTAATAGAAAACCGGTAAAAAATATAGATCTTTGGCAACAGTTAGATAAAGAAGTACAACGTCATCAAATAACTTGGCACTGGATAAAGGGACATGAAGGTCATTTAGAAAACGAAATCGCCGATCAACTAGCAAATCGGGGAATTGATAAAATAACTTAATTTTTTTACGTCATATTTGCGATTCTCGTTGTCATCCCGGTCATCCGGTCATCTGTATTATCTCGGTTCGCGGCTTGACCGCGGAATCCATTACGTGCAGTGCAGTTATAAACGTCCTTATTACTGGATTCTGGCTAATCCCTGGCCAGAATGACGAATGGCGTATTCTGGCCAATCCTTGACCAGAATGACAGTCTATACGCTTTGCAAGCATGACTATTAAAATACTAATTGCTGATAATCCAGGGTTGAAAATAGATAAATTTCATTTAAAATAGATTCACTTATGTAATTTATTTAAAGGAGGTTTAATATGCGGATTTTTATTGTTTTATTAACGGTATTATTTTTTGCTGTTATTTGTCCCCCAAGTTTAGCAAAATCTGTCGTGTCAAAAGCTGTTCAAGCTGAACCCAGCAAACAAATCATCTTATATGCAGAGCCTGATTTGAGGGCGAATGTTGTGGCCAAATTAGATGTGTTGCAGCATCTCGTGCCTATTTACAGAAAAGAAAGTTGGCTGAAGGTCGGTAATCCTGCTGATGGTCAGGTAGGTTGGATTGATATCAATCAATACCGTCAGCTAATGACAAAGCTGTATAAACCTGAGACAAAATCAGTTTTTATTCGATCAATTAGCGAAACTGGTAAATCTCCGAAGCGTGAGGTCATTGCGTATGAAAATGGCAAACAGCTAGACAAAAAGCAAGCAGAGGAATTGCTAAAAAATATGCAGAGGCAACAATTAATTATGGAGCGCCGAATTGAGCAAATGCAGAACGAAATGAATAAAATGTTTACTAATTTGATGAAGGAATTTCCTATTCCATCAATGTAATAAATAGATGTAGAGATTTCTATTTAGGTAATGACTCTAAATACTTTTCTGCATCGTGTGCCGCCATACATCCAAGTGCAGATGCTGTAATTGCCTGTTGATAGACAGGGTCAACTACATCACCAGCTGCAAAAACGCCTGGTATGCTAGTTATGGTGCCTTTGCTAATCTTAATATAACCATTATTCATTTCTATTTGATTAGCGAAAATATCACTGTTTGGTTTGTGACCTACGGCAATAAATACTCCATCGACTGCTAATTCTTTAGTCTCGTTGGTTTTAGTATTTTTTAAGCGAATTCCAGTAACACCGGTTTTATCACCGAGAACTTCATCAAGGATATGGTTCCATTCTATTTTAATGTTACCTGTTTTGGATTTGTGAATTGCCTTTTCAGCTAAGATTTTCTCAGCTCGGAATTGGTCACGGCGATGCACAATGGTAACTTCAGAAGCTATATTAGCAAGATATAATGCTTCTTCTATGGCTGTATTGCCGCCTCCGATTACGGCTACTTTTTTACCGCGATAGAAGAAACCATCACATGTAGCACAAGCTGATACTCCTTTACCAATAAATGCTTGTTCGGAAGGCAAGCCTAAATATTGAGCTGAAGCACCTGTGGCGATGATTAATGCGTTACAACTATATTCACCAGAATCACCTTTTAAATGAAAAGGAGATTGTTTTAAGTCTGCTTGATTAATATGATCGAAAATTATTTCAGTTTCAAAGCGTTTAGCATGACGTAACATGCGTTCCATAAGTTCTGGACCTTGTACTCCATCAGGGTCACCGGGCCAATTGTCAATCGTTGTAGTTTGAGTAAGTTGTCCACCTTGTGATAATCCGGTAATCAGAACCGGATTTAGATTAGCACGAGCTGCATAGATTGCAGCAGTATATCCCGCAGGCCCTGATCCGAGGATAATTAGTTGATGGTGTTTTGAATTATTCATTATTTTTCCTCTCCAAATTTGTCGTCGATTAAACTTTCTAAATCAGCCATAGCTTTAGCTTCATCCTTACCTGAGATGGTTAAAATAATTTTTGTACCTTTGCTAGCTGCGAGTAACATAACTCCCATTATACTTTTAGCAGACACAGTTTTGCTGTTGACAGTTATCTTAATGTCGCTAGCATAACAGGAAGCATGTTGAACTAATTTCGATGCAGCACGGGTATGTAAACCTAACTTATTTTTTATAAGCAATTTTTTTTGTATCATGTATGTTTAAGCTTTTGTTTAATAAAGACTTCTCAAGGAATCCCAGGTCATTCCAATCGCTCCGATACTGGATACCTGCTTTCGCGGGTATGACAAAAAAGGTTGTTTCATATTTTACCAAATTTATTAAAAAATTAACTAATAAGCACCTTATATAGTTCTTCGTTGTCTTTTGCTTGGCGGAGTTGTGCACGAAAGTCTTTATTACTAAATTTTTCTGCTATCTCAGAAAGAATTTCTAAATATTTATTTTCATCTTGATCCGGTACAAGTAATGCAAAAAACAGATCTACTGGTCGATTGTCATTAGCTTGGAAATCAATTGCATTTCGCAAACAAACGAATGCTGCAATAGGTTTAGAGAGATTTTTAATGCGTCCATGAGGTATGGCAACTCCGTGACCAATACCAGTGCTACCCAATTTTTCACGATTCACCAAAGATTCGAATATTTGTTCATATTTAATATCTGCTGTATTTTGCGTGATCTGCTTACTGATTAATTCCAATACGCTTTTTTTACTATCAGCATGCACATTATTAATTACGTTTTCAGGAGAAAGTAGTTCACTAAATTTCATGATTTATCGATACTCAGCGTTTTTTTCTTTGTGTTTTCTTAATTGGCGAACTAATTTGTCTACTAAGAAATCAATAGATTTATACATATCGTCTGATTCGGTTTGCGCGTATATTTCTGAACCTGGTATATGCAATTTTGCTTCGGCTATTTGCCGTAATTTATTGACAGTAAGAACTATATGTGTGCTGGTGATGATATCTGCGTGGCGATTTAGTCTTTTAAATTTATTAGCAATATAATCACGTAATACCTCTGTTATTTCCATATTGTGACCGATGTATTGAATTTGTGGCATTTTCAACTCCTCATTTTAGTATTTTAAATTAGATATTATAAATCAAATTCATCTCCGAGGTATACTTCCCTAACTTTTTTATTGGATAAAATTACTTGAGTTGTTCCTTCGGCTATAGGGCGTCCTTCACAAATTATATAAGCTCGTTGACAAATATCTAGAGTTTCTTTGACATTATGATCTGTAATCAAAATGCCTATTCCGCGTTTTTGTAAATGCTTTATTATGCGCTTTATATCAACTACTGATATTGGATCTATACCTGCAAAAGGTTCATCAAGAAGGATAAATTTGGGATCTTTAGCAAGGGTTCTAGCAATTTCTACACGACGTCTCTCTCCCCCAGATAAGGTAATACCTATATTATCGCGTAGATGGATAAGATGAAATTCTTGCAATAACGAGTTTAGAGTTTGGTTACGTTGTTTTTTATTTATATCCTTACGTAATTCTAAAATTGCCATGATATTATCTGCAACACTTAATTTACGAAAAATAGAAGGCTCTTGTGGCAAATAACTAATTCCTAAATTTGCTCTTTGATGCATTGATAAGGAAGTTATATCTTTATTATCTAAAAATATTTTCCCTCTGTTAGCAATAATCAATCCTAGTATGATATAAAAACTTGTTGTCTTACCAGCACCATTTGGTCCCAAAAGACCCACAATTTCACTACTGTTGATAGATAGAGTAATATCGTTTACTACTTTACGGTGTTTATACTGCTTTTCTAAATGTTGCGCTTGTAAAATACTCATGGCTGTAAAACTATGGTTGCTCGATTATTTTTTTTCGATGTGACTGCTATAGTCTTTTGATTAACATTATATACCATATATGGTCCGTTAAGCTTATTTCCATCTTGAGTAATTTCTCCTTTACCTTGTAATATGGCAATTCCCTTGTCAGGATAATATTTAATTGTGTCAGCTCTTGCTTTTAATAGTTTCTCCGATCTCAATATAGTAACCGGTTGATTCGTAACAATATACTTTTCATGTAAATATGCCGTAGCAGCACTGGTCATTATAGTTAATTTTTTATTGCTCGGCCCAGCTTTTTGTTGCAGTTTAACATTTCCAAAAAGTCGGATTTCTTTAGTTCCATATTTGCTATTACCGTGGTCTGCCGTAATGTGCCATGGCTGTCCATGGGGATTAATTATAATAATATCAGGATTCTGAAAGGTCGAAGAATCTAGATAAGGATAGTGAATTAATTTAGGAGTATTAATAACGTTATGTACCTGTCCGTTTACATCCATTTTCGTATAAGTAACATTTACCGCAATAGCATCAGGATTGTCAGGTTTGTTGATATGCTGTTTAGTAGTATTCTTTACAATTCTTAGCGACATCAAAGTTGCTACAACAGCTGCCAGGAGAAGGGCAATAGTAAAAAAAGCAAATTTTTTGTTCATTAGTTGTATCTTATTTACTTCTATATGTAGTCATTAAAATAAATTTCCGATATCATAACAGTTTTTCAACAATAATTTAATTAGTTATGAATGCGAAACAGGATAATTTCGTAGAAATATCCCATCTGAGCTTTCAGCGGGATGAAAATGTTATTTTCGATGATGTAAATATCATCATACCTCGTGGAAAAATTACTGCAATTATGGGACCTAGCGGTAGTGGCAAAACAACTTTATTGAGATTAATCGGCGCACAACTCAAACCTTCATCAGGTCAGGTTTTAGTAGATAATGTAGATATTCACAGTTTAAGTAGAAAAGCTTTGTATAAAATAAGGCGCAATATTGGAATGTTATTTCAACAAGGAGGCTTATTTACTAATATAGATGTGTTTGAAAACGTTGCATTTGCTTTACGTGAACACACTAAGTTACCAGAAGAAATGGTGAGAGATTTAGTATTAATACAACTTGAAGCTGTGGGTTTGCGCGGTGCACGTGACTTAATGCCTAGCGAACTTTCCGGCGGTATGGCACGTCGAGTTGCGTTAGCTAGGGCAATGATATTAAATCCGAAGTTGATGTTGTATGATGAACCATTTACTGGTCAGGATCCGATTACTATGGGGGTACTAATTCAATTGATTAAACATTTGAATGATATTCTAGGATTAACGTCTATCATCGTTTCTCATGATGTTAGCGAAACTGCAAGTATTGCAGATGAGATATATATTATTGCTCATTCTAAGATAGTGGGACAAGGTACTCCGAAGCAAATTTTTGCAGATAAAAATCCCTGGGTTAATCAGTTTGTTCACGGTCTTCCTGATGGCATGATACCGTTTCATTATCCGGCAATTAATTATGAAGAAGATTTAGAATTATGATTGATTATATTCAGCAGCTTGGTAGTGCAGGTCTGGTTTTATGTCACAGATTGGGCGTGTCAGGAGTTTTTTTGCTTCGAGTAATATTTAGAAAACCTAAATTATCTAGATTTATTCCATTTTTAATAGAGCAATTATATGTAATTGGAGTTTTGTCATTGCTAATAGTGGTAATTTCTAGTTTATTTATTGGTATGGTATTGGCTTTACAAGGTTATAATATTTTAGATAAATTTGGTGCTACTCATGAATTGGGCAATCTGGTAGCATTGAGTGTAACTAGGGAATTAGGTCCTGTAATTACTGCATTGTTATTCGCTGGAAGGGCTGGTTCCGCGTTAACTGCTGAAATCGGTTTGATGCAAACTACCGAACAGATTTCCAGTATGGAAATGATGGCAGTTGATCCATTATGGCGTATAATTTCACCTCGACTTTGGGCTGGTTTTATTTCTTTACCTATATTGACAATAATTTTCATGCTTATAGCTGTTTTTGGTAGTTATTTGGTAGGTGTAGATTGGTTAGGAGTCGATGCGGGACAATTTTGGTCGAATATGCAAGCTGCAGTGGATTTTCGTATAGATATTTTAAATGGAGTAATTAAAAGTTTAGTATTTGGATTTGTAGTAACCTGGATTGCTGTTTATCAAGGCTATTTTACAACGCCCACAGCAAGAGGTATTAGCAGAGCTACTACTAAGACAGTAGTTTATGCTTCATTGGCGGTATTAGGATTAGATTTTGTCCTTACTGCAATTATGTTAGGAGGTTGGTAGTGGAAGGAAAACGTATTGTTGAAATCATGGTAGGAATATTCATATTGCTAGGTGCTTTGTCGTTATTGTTATTGGCACTTAAAGTTAGTGGATTAAGAGAATACTCACCACGTAATACATTTACGGTGATGGCGATGTTTGATGACATTGGTGATCTTAAAGTTAGAGCGCCAGTTAAAGTTGCTGGAGTAAAGATAGGGGAAGTATCAGCAGTAAATTTAGATTCTAAAACTTTTAGAGCTGTTGTAGTTATGTTGATTGATAAGAATAGTAAATTACCCATAGATAGTTCTGCTAGTATTTTTTCGGCTAGTTTATTAGGATCTAATTATGTGGCTATTACGCCAGGGTTTTCTGATGAAATCATCGAAGACGGTGGTGAAATTACTGAAACTCATCCAGCAATAATTCTAGAAAATCTGATTGGCCAGGCTGTATTTACGTCTGAAAAAAAATAGGAGTCTTTATGTATAAAAAACTGTTTAGCACAATATTTCTGTTTTCTTGTTTACACTGTACGATGATATTTGCTGCAGATCCGCCTCCATTAGCTTTAATGAAAAATGTTTCATCACAGTTAATGACTGCTTTAAGAGTACATAAGGGCCAATTTCAAGATAGGAGTGTTATCCATGATATAGTTAATCGTATTGTTGTTCCGCATTTTGATTTACCTGGTGTGTCACGTTCCGTAGTAGGCCGAAATTACTGGGATCAAGCGTCGCAAAACACTCAAGATCAATTTATCAAAGCATTTACCAAATATGTAATTGAGATGTATTCAACTGCTCTTTCATCTTACAGCGATGAAGTAATTACATTTAAGCCGATACGTGATTTCAGTACTTCTCAAACTAGAGTCTTAATTTACAGTGTCGTAAGTCGAAGTGGAGCCAAGCCTATTAATTTGAATTATCGTCTTGTTAAGTTAGGAACTGCCTGGAAAATATATGATTTCAGTGTTGAGGGAGTAAGTATGGTGCAAAATTATCGCGCTCAATTTAGGGATGCTTTGAATAAAGGCGGTTTAGCAGAATTAACTCGGCAATTACAATCGCGTAATTAGTAGGAAATGAAAACTGTTGACACACAAGTGAATGCATCAGGACAATTGGAGATTGTCGGTGAACTTAGTTTTGATACTATTCCGAAGCTTTATGAAATTAGCTGTGATTTTATAATTGAAAGTGAACAACCAATTTTCAATTTACAAGATGCTGTTTCTGAAGATAATTCTGGAATTGCTTTGCTAATAGCATGTAAGCGTTATGCCAACAAACATAATAAAGACATTTATTTTATTAATTTACCAAATCGCCTTCGAGACGTAATTAAACTCAGCGGTTTAGAAAGCATCCTTGCAATTAAATAAGCAGCTATGGATAAACTAATTATTAAAGGTAATGTTCCTCTTCACGGAGAAATCCGTATTTCTGGAGCTAAAAACGCTGCTCTGCCTATTTTAGTTGCAACGTTATTAACTGATAAACCTGTAATCATTAATAATATCCCACATCTCCATGATGTCACCACTATCGTGAAGTTGTTGAATGGTATGGGAGTAAATTTCATAATCGGTGATCGAATGTCTATAGAAGCTGATCCTGGTAAAATTACTAGTTTCATTGCCCCATATGAATTAGTAAAAACTATGCGCGCATCAATTTTGGTTCTAGGCCCCTTATTAACTCGTTATGGTAAGGCTGATGTATCTTTGCCAGGAGGATGTGCTATAGGAGCTCGGCCTGTAGATATTCATATTAAGGGAATGCGTGCAATGGGCGCTGATATCGATGTTGTAGATGGTTACATAAAGGCCAAAGTAAAAGGTAAACTCAAAGGTACTAAGATAGTCCTAGACACAGTAACAGTAACTGGTACCGAAAACATAATGATGGCAGCAACATTAGCGCGTGGAACAACTATACTTAAAAATGCTGCTCAAGAACCAGAAGTTGTAGACTTGGCTAAATTTTTGAACACATTAGGTGCTGAGATTTCTGGTGCAGGTACTGATACAATAACTATTAAGGGAGTAGATGAATTACATGGTGGTACATATCGTGTATTACCTGACCGAATTGAAACGGGGACTTATTTGATAGCAACAGCATTAACTAGAGGAAAGATAAAATTAAAAAATGTGCACCCTAATATTTTGGATGCTGTATTAGCGAAATTGCGCGAAGCAGGTGCGAATGTTACATGTGGGGAGAATTGGATTGAATTAGATATGAAGGGAAAACGGCCTGATGCGGTTAGCTTGTGTACTTCTCCATACCCATCTTTTCCTACTGATATGCAGGCGCAAATGTTAGCGCTAAATGCTGTAGCTAAAGGAGTAGGCTCAATAACTGAAACGATATTCGAAAATCGCTTCATGCATGTTCCAGAAATGCAACGTATGGGAGCAGATATTAAACTACAGGGAAATACTGTGATTTCTAAGGGGAAGCAAAGATTAACTGGAGCACCAGTTATAGCTACTGATTTACGTGCTTCAGCGAGCTTAGTGTTAGCAGGTTTAATGGCTACAGGCGAAACAATAGTCGATCGAATCTATCATATTGATCGTGGTTATGAATGTATCGAAGAAAAATTAGCTCAACTTGGTGCACAGATTAAAAGAATATCTAGGTAAGAATTGTGATAGAACTTAGGAAATTAATTTCTTATGGCAATGAATTATTAGATATCGATAAGTATCAGGATTATTGTCCTAATGGTTTACAGGTCACAGGTCGTGAGCAAGTTAATAAAATTATTAGTGGTGTTTCAGCTAGTCAAGAGCTGTTAAATCAGGCTGTTGCTGATAATGCTGATGCTGTATTAGTTCATCACGGTTATTTTTGGAAGGATGAAAATCCGTGTATTGTTGGTATAAAAAAACAGCGTTTGCAGACTTTATTAAGCAATAACATTAGTTTAATAGCTTATCATCTGCCCTTAGACTTCCATGAGCTCTATGGCAACAATGTTCAGCTCGCCAAACTCTTAGGTATTAAAATTAGAGTAATATTAATGAAATATGCATATGGTGAACTCTCGGGTCCTATATCCGGAAAGAATTTTGCTATGCACATTGAAAAATGTTTAAAGCGAAAACCACTTTATATTCCAGGCAAAATAAAACAAATCAAGAATATAGCGTGGTGTAGTGGTGCAGGGCAGGAACATATTGAAGCAGTTGCACAACAAGGTTTCGATGCATATTTAACTGGGGAAATATCCGAACGTACAGTATATCTTGCCAGAGAAACTGGCATTCACTTGTATGCAGCAGGACATTATGCTACAGAGCGTTATGGTGTCAAAGCTCTTGGGGAACATGTTGCAGATAAATTCGATTTAAAGCATCAATTTATAGATATTGATAACCCGGTCTAACTCCACTCATACCAGCCAGCGAACATTGGGAAATAAAGACCCAAGCGAATCGGTCTATTATCCAGGTGGTGTATAGCCCTAGCATAAGTTTCTAGCTGATCACGATGTAATTGAAATTGATTACTAAGAAAATCTTTAATATTCAAGTCATTGACATTGAAAGTTGATGTTTTATAGTCAATTATCCAGCGTGTGCTATTATCGACAAAAGTTCTGTCTATAATCAAATGCTTAATCTCATTATTTTCTATTAAAGTAGTTTGATATTCACTCTGTGCATCTTGATGATTTTTATTAAGTATCCATTGACCACAAGGATCAAGTATGGTTGTTTTGATAGCGTCTTCGATTATGTGTATATTTTTAGTTAAATTACCAATGGTACCAAGTTGAATTAATTGTTTTCGCCAGATTTCACGCTGTTGCTTAAGATCATTTTCTAACCAATTGTTTAGATTAGCCTTGCTAAGAGTATTCAAACAGTTGTGAATGACTATACCGATGTTTTTTAGAACATTATTGGGCGTATTTAAAATATAAGATTGATTTGCTTTTGTTTCTTCCTGATTTAAAGAGATTTTCATAAATTTATTACTAGGTAGTCGAGATAGTTTAGTGGTATGCAATTTTGACTTAGGAGATGAATCTTTTAGTACTAATGATTTTTCTGATCCAATCAAAAGTCCTGAGCTTAATAGTTCTAATAATGATCCGCTGTTAGGTTTTTTATCAAGACATCCCAGTAAATACAGTGATTTTTTAGCTCTGGTTACTGCAACATATAATAAACGTCCTTCTTCATAGGAATTTTTTCTTTTATCCTCATATCGTAAATACTCATAAACAGGATTAGGGGCTTCGCCAGCTGCTCCTATTGGAGCTAGGATAAGGTTAGTGTCCTCAATATCGCGTGTTGATGGCCTTTCGTCACACATTAGTAAAGGGTCTCGGTCAATATGCAGTTTATGGTTTAAACCAGGGATGATCACTGTATCAAACTCTAAGCCTTTGGCTTTATGAATAGTCATTATTTGCAAATTGTCATCAGCATTCGAATCAGGTTTAGCATATAAAGTTTTAATTTTTGTCTCTAATGAGTTTAAGTTATCAACGTTAATTTCTGATAATAAAGCAAAATATTCCTCTGCATTATTTAATTCAGTTTCATTCCGTAAACAACGATGACCATTTAATGCCAACCAGGTTTTCTCTACTAACTCACGAATATTTTCTCTATGTAAATCAACTAAATAATGTGATAAAACAGCAACCAAATTTTGTAATCGAATTTTTCCATCAGCGCTTAATTTTGAGAGCTCGTGATATTTGTTAATCGTATGCCACAGGGGTAGATCATGATTATGTTTTGCTATGACATGTAAATCCGCTAATGTTAATCCACACCATGGTGCACGTAATATAGATAGCCATGAAATCCGATCATGCAGATTTAATAGCGCTTTTGTTAGACTAAATAAATCTTGAACAATGATACGTTCACCGATGCTATCTAATTCAACGGCATTGTACGATAAACCTGCTTTTTGTAATGCTGGAATTATGTATTCAAGATGAGATCTGCTTCTTACTAGAATAGCTATAGATTCGTATGAATTAACAGCCTTATGTCGTTGAATAATCGCAATTATTTTTTGAGCTTCACTTAAATAATCTTTGTCTGGAAAAAAATGAGTATTAACATTTAGTTGTTCATTATTGTTATGAACCGCTGTTGCGGGAATGAAAGGTATCGACCCTAAATTGATGTTTTCAGTGGAAGGAAAAACCTTGGGAAAAACACTATTCGTCCAATCAATAAGGTATTTATCAGCACGAAAATTACTACTCAGAGTTAAAGGATATAGCTTTATTGAGTTAATGCCGTATTTCTTTGCATGTAAAAATAGACCAACTTTTGCCTCGCGAAATTTGTAGATAGACTGCATGGGATCACCAACTAAAAATAATGTGCGACCATCATCAGGTTGCCATCCAGCGCTGAGTTGTTTTAAAAGTTTATACTGAGTAACTGAAGTATCTTGAAATTCATCAACTAATATATGTTGAATTCTATAGTCTAGCTTCAGTAATAGATCTGTGGGATTGTCATCTTCTCCTAAAGCTTGTTGTGCTGCTAAAGCAATTTCAATATAGTCAACAACTTTTCTTTCACGAAAAACTGTTCTTAAATATGCGGCTAGAACTTTTAGAATCTCAATTAAGTTATTGATTGGTAATTGTTTTTGTGTTCCTGGTTCGGGAGTAGGTGAAACTAATATTGCATGTAAATTTTCTTTGATATCTTCATATTGCTGTAATTTTTTAATCAGGTTTAAAATTTGTTGTTTGGTCGTTTTATCAAGTGAATGAAGATTTTGCCGTTTATCAATTGTTTTTCGCCATTCATATTCTTGCGTTAATAATAATTTGGCAATTTTTTGCCACTTAATTAATTCACTGCAATTATAAAATTCTGGAATATGTGATTCAGCTATACTGATTATTTCCTTAAACAACTCTGAAGGTATACTCATTTTACAATTTTCGATATTTTCATTAATAATATTAGTTATAGCTGTTTCAAAGTTTTGTTGCTTCATTATGTGAGGAAGCCACTGGTCACGGCGAGATAACATGTTGATTAATAAGTCTTCTATCTTTTGGTAGTTATTGTCTAAATGTAATAGAAGATTTTTTAGCGCCTTTTGGTATGGTGGCTCATCTTTAATACTAACAAGTAAATCATGAACCGCTTTTCGATAACATTCTTGAGCATCACTATCCCGGACGATATTAAATGACCCACCTAAGCCTGATAAAATGGGCATTTGCTTAACTAATGAGTGGCATAAACCGTCTATTGTAAAAATATTCAGTCGATTCAGATTATCAAGAAGATTCCAATTTGATTTGCTGTCTCGTTTCAGTACCTGTTTTGCTAATTGCCAAATTTTTAATTTGTGTGGATCGACAGGTGCAGGTTGACTCGATGCATCGTACAAAGCTGTTTGAATCCGCATCCGCATTTCTGATGCTGCTTTACGAGTAAAAGTAATTGCTAAGATTTCTTCGGGAATTTTGTGCACATTAGCCAATAAAACTAAATAACGTTGGATTAAAAGACTGGTTTTTCCAGAACCGGCAGGTGCTTGGACTATAAATGATCTGCTTGAGTCTAAAGCCTGTTCACGCTGTTGCTGATCTGCTATTTCAACCATAATCTTTTACTCGGCACAGTGTATGTAATCCGCAATTCCTGCATGTTTCTTTGCCATTCTTAGGATCAATTCGGGCAATACCCGCACAAAAATCATTACCAAGCTGATTTAAAATTTCGCGCCACTTGGCCACTTGTTGTTGCCAATCTTGGATAACTTTGACATCTGGTACCTGATTCTTTTGTTGAATTGTTCCTTTAAACCTTAATTCGCCACTTTTAACTTGGGCGACAATCAAGCCGGTAACGGGTTTATCAATAGAAATGCAATATAGTGGTAACTGTGGCTCATCAGGCCGATTACCAAACCATCCAGTAATAGATGTTTTATTAGTTTTATAATCAAGTATAAGTACGGTACCATCATCTAGGCGATCTATTCGGTCTACTCGAAGTGCAATTTGTTTTTCTCCAAGATTAGTAGTTAAACATTGTTCTTGCGTAAGTATAGTAAAAGGAGCGCGATCCTTTTCTAGAGCCAACCATTCTAGTAGCAATTTTTCTAGCCTTCGTTTCTCAAGTTTTGCGAATTGAGATTTGTCAGTACTTGTTTTCGCAAGGCATTCATCGATACGTTGTTGTAAAAGTGTCAATAATTCAGTTTCCGTATATGAGCAGAGTTGTTGATGGTTACCAATTTTAGACCATACTTTTTTTAATACGTCATGTACTAACAGTCCACGTTCTTGGGGACTAAAACCAACTTGTGGCAATTCCAATTCGCATGCACCAAGACGGTATTCAGCAAAAGCTCGAAATGGGCAGGCAGCTTGTAATTTGAAAATTCTGCTTCCGCCGCTAATGTTTTCGCTATGACTAAGTGATGGCGCATGTTCATCGTGAATATACTCTAATTGAACTGGAAATTCGTTGTGCTGAAAAAAAGATTTAAATTCAGGTAAATTAAATTCATTTACAGAAATTTCCGCAATATTTTTAATTAAAGGACTAACTGAAAAATATTGATCTTTCTCCTCTTGTGGATAGCTATAAATAATATTAGCAGCACTGCGTGCAAAACGTTCAGTCAATGTACAGCAGTATTGCAGTTCACGATCAGCATTAGCGTGCGGCATATTTAATTTGCGTTGTAGTTGTATGGGAATGAATGGATTAGGGTGTGGAATCTGTGGCCAATTCTGATCAGATAATCCCATAATCCATAGATGATCAAAGTTGAGACCAGCTGCTTCTAACATTCCTAAAATCTTAATGTTAGTATTTTGGCTTTTAGGCTGAAAAATTATATTCTCTGCAAGATCACGCAACTGATCAAAAGCATCTTGAAATACAAATTTATCTGTTACTAAATCCAAACTAGAAAATTCCTCCAATAATCTTTGCCAGCGTTCTACTAATTGATATTCACAGTTGTTTAAGTCTGTACTGGGCCAATTATGCTGCTGTAATTGCTTTATAAAATATTCAGCCCACCTGCCTGGGAATTTCGGTTCGCTAGAAAACTCCATTGCCTGTAATTTTTTAAGGACATGATAAATTAAGGGATAATCACTCAGTTTTTGGCCCATTGAGATATCGAAGTTACCATTATTGATTTTGGAGAAAATGTACTCTATTTGATTTCGTATAGCAGTTAGTTCAGGGACAATACATCCGATAGTTGCTTTTGGATTTGTTTCATGACATTGCTTCGACCATAAAGCCATATTAATTAGCTCTTGTTGCTGATTTTGTAAAGGAATGCGTACTTGTTTGCTGTTCGTATTATTGGTATCAAAATATTCAACTTCACATTTCTTGGCTATGATCTTATTTAATAATCTTTCAAATTGTGGGTATATTTGGTCAAAACTGGCTAATATTAGTCGTTCAGGAAATTTAATTTCGTGATAACAAGAAAGTTCATCGATAATATTACTTTGAGAAATCCATTTATTGGCTGTGCATAAATCGACAAACTGCTGTGCCCATGATTTAAATGTCGATGTTTCCTCAGAGAGGGAAAAAGTTTTGTGATTCAGTGTTACGCACCATTGCTGCAATAGCTGATAGGCTTGTTGAGCTTGTTTAGCCGTTTCGGTTATATTTAATAGTGATTCACGAACGTCCGAGTTAGCAATTATTTTTTGCCAAATAAATCGTTCCTGATGATCACTAAGTAAAATTTTATTACTTGGGCAACTTTGCCATATTTTTTCAATCCAACTTCCTAAGGGCAAAAAATCGATACTCGGCCAAGCCTTTTTACCGGAATTTTTTTGAAAATTGTCATATTCAGTGGTTAAATAATTTGCTAAACGACGATTGGGGGTCACAATAGTTGATTGTACCGTCAATTCCTTAAAGAGTTTACCTAACATAACATACCAAATTATGTAACTATTTGAATTTTAATCATTTTTTTATGGTGGTCAAAAAATATTCAATCTGTTCAGCAATCAATATTACCAATGAATCGGAAACTTTGCTAACGAAATATCCACAATGTTATCCACAGAATTTGTGAATAACTTTTGTTAAAAAAATTTTTTTATTTTAATATCAATTGAATAGCTTTCTCTGTAATAATTTGCAATTTCTTTAGTACATCCCTGTCTGTATTGAGCGGAGGCAGCCAGTAAATAGTATTACCTAACGGCCTTAGTAGGGCACCTAATTCAACTGCTTTCTGATATACGGCGTAGCCAACTCGTTGTTTAGGATTATCTAGGATTAGATCAGCAGCAACCATAGCCCCGATACCACGAATGTTATTTAATTTACCTGTATTTTCTGCGATTTCAGCCATTAATTGTTGCAGATAAACTTCATTATCTTGTACTTTCTGATAAATCTTTTCCTGTTCCATTACTAAGAGGCATTCTAGAGCTATGCTTGCTGCAAGTGCGTTGCCGGTAAAGGTATGGGAATGAAAAAATGTTTTTCCTGTTTCATAATCATCATAGAATAGATCATAGATTTTGTCGCTGGTTAATACTACACTCATTGGTAGCCAGCCAGAAGTTAATCCTTTCGATAAACACACAAAGTCAGGTTCGATAGCAGCATGCTCACATGCTAAAGCAGGTCCGGTACGGCCGATGCCAGTCATAATCTCATCTGCAATTAAGTGAATATTATGTTTATAAGTCCATTCTCGTAACCGGTATAAAAAATCTTTACTGTACACTAACATACCGCCAGCTCCTTGCAGTATCGGCTCAACAATAATTGCGGTAGTGTGTTCTGCATGTTGTTCCAGCTGTTGTTCAATATCAGTCCAGTGAGCGCTGCAGTCGTGCCATAAAGAATCATTTTTACCGGTTACATAAGGAATATTTTGAATAAATACTGTGTCAAATAGCATCTCTTGGTAAGGATCACGAAAAATACCTTCATCGCTTACACTAAGTGCAGCACAGGTCTCGCCATGATAACTACTAGCTAAAGCCATAAAACGGTTACGCTTTGTATCATCTTGCAATTTCCGTGCATGTAAACTCATTTTCATGGCAATTTCCACGGCGCAACTACCATCTCCAGCATAAAATACTTTATTAAGATTGTGAGTCAAGGATGCCAATTTTTCTGACAATGCTACAATTGTTTCATTAGTAGTATTTGCTAATATTACGTGCTCAAAAAGTTCTGATTGTTTAAGTAATGCCTGTTTAAGTCGCGCGTGATTATGTCCCAAGGATTTACACCACCAACTTGAGATAGCATCAATGATTTTACGGCCGTCATTTAATTCAAGATATGGTCCATAAGCTTTATTGATCACTAAAGGCTTAAAGGTTTCATAATCCTTCATCTGTGAGCAAGGGTGCCAGATATGCTGTAGATCTCGTTTGATTATTGCATCGGTCATTTTGTAATTTAACCCAATAACATAGTTGACAAGAATAATATTAACTCTATCATTCTAAGTACTTTCCGTCAATTGGGCAAATCAATGAGCGAAAATATTGATAAGATAACAACGCTATACGACTTACCGTTTATGGATTTATTGTATCAAGCGCATTGTATGCATCGGCAGAACTTTGATCCAAATGTCATCCAAACAAGTGCGCTATGTAGTATTAAAACCGGTAATTGTTCAGAAGATTGTGCTTACTGCGCACAAAGTAGGCATTACCAAACTAAAATAGATTCTCATAATCTGATGCCATTACCCGAAGTGATGGCTAAAGCAAAAATCGCTAAACAACATGGAGCAACTCGTTTTTGTATGAGTACCGCGTGGTCTAAGCCGGCTAAAAAAGAATTTGCTAAAATTATCGAAATTATTAAGCAAATCAAGACTCTTGGACTTGAAACATGCGTAACATTGGGAAAATTGAATGACGAACAAGTACAGCAATTAGAGGCAGCAGGTTTAGATTATTACAATCATAACCTTGACTCATCACCAGAATTTTATAGCAAAATTGTTACCACACATACTTATCAGGACCGATTGGAGACTTTGCACCGCATAGCAAAAACCGGCATTAAAATATGTTGTGGAGGTATAATTGGCATGGGAGAATCACGAAACGATCGTATAGCCATGTTCGCGCAATTAACTGATCTTTCAAAACATCCTGAAAGTGTACCGATAAACCGATTAGTACCAATTAAAGGTACGCCTTTAGAGAATGTTCCTGCCTTGGACGATTTTGAATTTATTCGCACCGTTGCCGTAGCTCGAATTGTACTGCCGAAGTCATATATTCGTTTAGCTGCAGGGCGCGCAACTATGAGTGATGTCATGCAAGCTTGCTGTTTTTTTGCCGGAGCTAATTCTATTTTTTATGGTGATAAGTTATTAACAACAGCAAATCCTGAAATTGCTAAAGACTTAGAGCTATTTAGACGATTAGGCATTCAGCATGCTTGATGAAATACTGAGTGATCGCCTTAAAAATTATTATGAGGCTAATCTCTATCGCACTCGGCATATTTATGACCATAAAGATCATTGCATATTTTGTAGCAATGACTACTTAGGTCTAACTAAACATCCTGAAGTTATTAAGGCTTTCAAAAAATATGCAGATGCATACGGAGTTGGAAGCGGAGCTTCCCAGTTAATAACCGGCCATAGTTATCCACATCGCATATTAGAAGATGCCTTTGCTGAATTCCTAAATCGTGATCGTGGTTTGTTATTTTCATCAGGCTATCTGGCCAATATTGGCGCGGTTACTGCATTGATGGATAATGAGAGCGCTGTATTTGAAGATAAGCTAAACCATGCTTCATTGATCGATGCAGGGATGTTTTCCAAAGCGAAAGTTCATCGTTACGCACATAATGATATTAAACATTTGGAATCTTATTTATTAAAATCTAATCATAAACAAAAACTAATTATTACCGATGGCGTTTTTGGCATGGATGGTAATATTGCAAAACTGCCGGAATTATCAATGTTAGCCAAACGACACAATGCTTGGTTAATGGTTGATGATGCCCATAGCATCGGGGTGTTAGGCAATAATGGAGGAGGGACCCTTGAACATTTTAATTTACAACAACAAGATGTGCCAATTCTGGTGTGCCCATTAGGAAAAGCACTTGGATGTTGTGGAGCTATTGTTGCAGGCACAAATGCCTTAGTCGAATCTTTGATCCAGTTTGCTAGAACTTATATTTATAATACTGCGATTCCTCCTGCAATTGCGGGTGCTCTATATGCTAGTTTGCAAGTTATAAAAAAAGAAGCGTGGCGTCGCAAAAAATTAACTTATCTTATTAATTACTTTAAGCAGCAAGCAAATATACGAAACTTAACTTTTTTGCCGTCAGCAACACCAATCCAATCGTTTATTATTGGGGATGCAAAAACTTCCTTAGTAATTAGTGAGAAATTATTATCCCGTGGCTTCGTAGCTGTGGCAATTAGGCCACCGACCGTGCCTCAAAATACTTCTAGACTTCGTATTAGTTTGAACTGTTTGCACACTGAAAAACAAATCAATGATTTATTGGATAATTTGGCCGAAATATATGCACAAACAGAAAATCGCCGCAAATTTTAATCGAGTTGCCTTGAATTATAACAAAGTAGCCTCATTGCAGCATAGCGTTGGCCATAAGCTTATGAGCTACCTAAACGTAGTTAAAATAACTCCACCAACAATCCTAGATATTGGTGGCGCAACTGGTTATTTCGCTGAATTACTAAGTTCTCGATATCCTCGATCTCGAATCATAAACATCGACATAGCACAAAATATGTTATTTGAAGCACTGTCCTATCAGAATCTTTTATGTGCTGACTTCGATTATCTGCCATTGATTAGCGAATCGGTCGACCTGATTTTTGCCAACATGTCACTGCAATGGAGCATAGACTTAAACATAACATTAACAGAATTAAACCGTATGTTAAAACCTGGCGGGCTATTAATCTTCTCAACGCTAGGCTCTGAAACATTTTGTGAATTAAGAAACAGTTGGCGGCAAATCGATAACCATGCTCACATTAATATATTTGTTTCAGTAGCAACGCTACAAAACATTTTATGTAACAATAATTTCACAGTTTCTCTAAATACAGAGAAAGTAATTCAAACATATTCCACTATGTCTCAACTTCTGTATTATCTTAAAGCTATCGGTGCCAATTATGTTTATAATGAGAATCGGTCAAAAGGTTTACTGACAAGAAGTAAACTTACCCAACTGGAATCTATATATGAGCAGTATCGTGACCAGAATAATCAACTTGCTGCCACTTTTGAGATTATTTATGGACTTGCCTGGAGGAATAAACTATGACTAAACGATTCTTTATCGCCGGTACTGATACAGGAGTCGGCAAAACTTATATTGCTTGTAAACTATTAGAATCATTTAATCAGCAAGGTTTATCGACAGTTGCCTGCAAACCAGTTGCATCTGGTTGTGAGACGACTAAACAAGGGTTGAAGAATGAAGATGCGCTCCATCTCATGCAAACTGCTTCTATCAAGTTGCCATACCATGAAGTCAATCCTATTGCCTTACAACCACCAATTGCTCCACATATAGCAGCTGAACAGATAAACGAAGAGATAACTGTAGAGAAATTAATAAATATGTGCCAACCGGTTCTTAATTGCAAAGCCGATGTATTAGTAATTGAAGGAATAGGGGGATGGTACGTGCCATTAAATGATAATGAAACCATGGCGGACTTTGTTAAAGCCTTAGATTTGTCGGTTATTTTGGTTGTAGCAATACGGTTGGGATGTTTAAATCACGCGCTTTTGACATATCATGCCATTAGAGCATGCGATGTAGAATTCCATGGCTGGGTCGCAAATCGGATTGATTCCGATATGTTAGCCGCAGAAGAAAACGTTAAAACTTTATCAAATTGGTTAGGGCGGAACAAACTGGTGTCGGACTTTTCTAACGATCTGTAAACATTTTTTATGAACCTTATCCTCAACTTTTCGTCTCTCCGAATCTGTTGTTACTTTCACCAAATCACGGCGAACGGCCATACACCTTTTACATATTTCCGTTAAGAATTCAACCTGTGGATACGGTTTATTTTCCATACCGGTACGGCCTCTGATATCAGCAGTGCAGGCTAATAAGATCATTTTAAACCGTTCAAAATTTTGGTATGCATCGAGCGATTTCAACAGTCTAAGAACTCCTTTAGGACCAAACTTTAGAACATTATTACAACTGCCATGGTAGCGAGTCACCAGTATTGCAAAATCCCGATATTCTGATGGCACACGAAACCTTTGGCAGAACCGTTTTACTATCTCAATGCCTCTTTCCTCGTGCTTATAATGAGACGGCCATAAAGACTTAGGAGTTGTTAATTTACCGAAATCGTGAACTAGGACAGCAAAACGCACCTTAACATCATCGCTAAGCTTAGATATTACCTGTAAAGCCAGCATAATATGAATGCCAGTATCAATTTGGGGATGATATTCAACAGGGTTTGGGATGCCAAATAGTCCGTCAATTTCGGGAAAAACGACTTTCAAGGCTCCGCATTCACGAAGCACCTCAAAAAACCGCCAAGGAAATTCTTGCTTTAGTGCGAACTCAAGCTCTTGCCAAATCTGCTCTCCAGTCAATGTACTTATCTTCCCTGATTTAACTGCAGTCCGCATCAGCTCAATTACAGCCTTTGGTACAACAAGATCCTTAAACCTTGCAGCCAACTGTGCAATATACAGAACCTTTAAAAGTGACATACTCGGTTTAGTTTTCCCTTTCTTCATGACTTTATCTTATCCAATCCTAGAAATTGCTTTTCAAATATATCACATTGCGGGAACAAGAGTCTTCTGATTAATAGGCTTGCTTTGTTGCGGCTGCTCGCACTCGGTATCTGGAAGAACTGGCTCTGTATTTGGAGCATGAATCCTTTCCAAAGCTTTTATTAGGTCTTTAGAGCTGGCAGCAGGCGGATTAGCGAAGAATGACGGTTTTCTTGTGCTTCTTATTACTGAAGGTTCCTTGTCAGTAATAGCTAGAGGAACAACATCTTTGGGATGCAACATACATGCTTCCTCATATGTAGGGGGAGGCAATTCAACTGCTTCTTCTTCCCAAGGTAGAGCTGATGGTTCGAATATGCTACTTGCGGCAGTTTCTGTGGTTGTATCAGCAGCTATGAGTTTTGGATAAAGGGGATTGAAAGAGTTTGTTTCAGAAGTCATTAAAGCATTGAAGGACGGATACGACTGGAAGCTTGCTTTAGGTTCTAATACTTTAGACGGTTGATACTTAACCTTTGGGTCCAAAAAACATGGATAATTAACACCAGGAATAACTGGAGCATCTATTGGATCTGATACATTAAAAGAAGGTGAAGCAGAAAGATTACACTGATTAGTCACTTCTTCTCCTATCGTGCCATCTGTAGTGTTTTTAGAAGATTCTGGACTTTTAGCTATTCGACGATTGTCACTTTTTGATTTTTGGCGGTATTCTCTTATGTGATTAAAAAAACGCTTGAAGTAATATGGAAACAGAAATAATTGTCCAAAAGGTAATGCATATAATTGATGAGACCAAAAGATATCTTTTAACTGTTCATCAAACGATGGATATTCTATCTCTTGCGATCTTCTTATATATTCTATATATTCTAACTCTTGCTCTAATTCTTGGTCATTGATTTTAAACTTTCGGGTTAATCCCCCGATTAATCCTGATAATCCTATGATAATATATATGGGTAAACTTGTACTCCCTTCTATAACATTCTTTTCTAATTCTGTTTTTTGTTTAAACATTATCTTATTCTCAATTCTGTTATTAGCTGTAATCTAATCTTAATAAATTTCATGTTAGACCATCTTTATTAAAGTTTCCTTAACTCAATAAAAATATTTCGGACCGGTCAAAATTAGTACTTTTACCTGTAGTGTTACATTTAGACACTAGTATTACAATGAAAAAATGACCAAACATTTATCACCACATGATAGATTAGTGCG
>Ga0111206_121_pt1 | contig 50928 bp, 46 predicted proteins | sample DeeMarSWOR152_54_FD_80376 | JGI IMG/M metagenome (GOLD analysis project Ga0111206, IMG submission 80376) | Coxiella sp. DG_40 | reverse complement strand
TATACTAAAAAATGACTATCAAGTTCTACTGCCCAACCTGCGATGCACTGATTGCCTTCGACAGCAAACACGCAGGAAAACGTGCCAGATGTATATCCTGCGGACAAATCTTTATAATCCCTTCAAAGGACGACGAAAAACCAAAAATAATCAAACCCCAACCCCAAAGAACAGAACCCCTTTCTGGATTCTACCGCGCCGTATTTATCGATAGCTTCAAAATATTCTTCGACTCCGAAAACGCAACATCGCTGGTGTTCGTTATTGCCGTAATCTGCTTCAAATTCTTTCTCTCACCCGTTATGTGCTGTGGCTACATAACTTTCTTCATCGTCTGGGGCTGGCTGCTCGGCTTTTACCTCAACATCATTTATGAGACCGCCTTCAGCATAGATAAACTGCCTGAAATCTACCTCGGAACAAGTATTACCTTCTTAGGGTATATTATCAAACCCTTTTTCGTTTTCTTTTCCACTATGGCTGTCGTTCAGCTGCCACTCATCATTACGCTGATATTACTCCGCGACAAAGGCATAACATACGATAATTTCTGGCACATACACACAGGACCATATCTAATTCTGCAGCTCCTGTTCATCTTCGGATTGTTTCTGTTCCCTATGGCGATTTTAACTACGGCAGTAGCACAAACCCTTACTATGTTAAGGCCGGATTATATCCTGCCGCCAATCTTCAGGGCCTTTATTCCTTATCTGACAGTAGTCGCTTTACTTACCGCCGCCTCTGTCCTTGAAATGCAAACTACACAATATGACTTTTCAGATTTCATAATAACAGCACGCAATTTAGGATTGAATATCGCCGTCCAGGCCCTCGCAATAATCGCTATGCGCTCGATAGGCCTGTTCTACAGACACTACACCTGCTACCTCCGCTGGTAAACCCACTTAAAACCTCTAACAAAAAGTCTGTCATTACGAGGACAGTGGTTATCTTTTAGCCCCTTGCACCGCAAGGGGTTATTCCAAATCGTCAATCAAAATCCCTACCTTCAATAAACTTCACCATATTATAGATAGCCATATTATACGGAACCTCAATCCGGTATTTTTCTGCCAGCTTTATAACAGCCCCGTTTAAGGCTTCGATTTCAGTTTTCTTTTTAGCAAGAATATCCCGCAGCGTCGACGATTTGTGCTCAGCCGTATCAGGCACTAACTTCTTATAGAAAACCTCAAGAAAATCCTCCGGCTTTTCCCAGCGAGTCTCATAACCCGCCGCTGCCATAACCTTAAATATCTCCTCTACGATACCGTTCATTATAACCCGCGTAAATTCACTCTCCGCCAGTACCCCATATGGCACATCAAGAATAGCACCCAAAGGATTCAAAGCGCAGTTATAGAGCATCTTCGCCCAGAGGTCTTTTCCTATATCGCTTGTCTTTTCACACGGTATGTCACCTTTACTTATAAGCAAACACAACTGCTCGATTGAAGATAAATCACCGCCGAATAAACTGCCGATACGAATCGCATCTGCGTGCACCGTTATTTCAACTTCATTACTTTTGGGTCTATGGAATCCCGTAATTACCCGCGCGTTGTAAATCCGCTCTTTCTCAAAAAAAGACAAAAACACTTCCGCATTACCCCACCCATTTTGAAACAGCACTATCTTCGTCTCGTCGCCGAAGAGCCTCTTGTGCCCGGAAAGCTCCTTCGCCGCCTCGAATGTATCGAATGATTTCACACATACCAGTATATAATCATATACCTTTTTCTGGATTTCATTCAAAGTGCAGAAACTACCAAACGCCCCCTGCCCTGCCCGATAGTCGCCGAAAATCCCGGACCTCACCAGCCCCCCTTTGCGCAATGCCCGCACCGTATTGTCCCTGCCGACAATATCAACCTCCGCACCGGCCTTGACCAGGCAGCTCCCAACGCCGAGCCCAACCGAACCGCCGCCATATATCAATACTCTCATAATAGCAACCATTATAAGCACCAAAGCCGGTAAAAAAAGCTTTTACCACGTCAAGTATCCTTTATCTAACAGAACCGCAAACCAAAAACCAATCCCAATGCCCAGCATACCAGACTTGACTTAGCCGCAAGCACCTGTTATATTGCAACATCAATAAAATACATAAACAACGTTGTTTTGAAAGGTAACACATAATGGCAAAGAAAAAGAAACTGTTCAGGGGTCATTGGTCAAAAGATGAGGTAAAGCTTCTTAAAAAACTATACCCAAAGGGAAATCCAAAAAAAATAGCTGAAAGGCTTGGACGGCCTTTGACCGCAGTCAGACAGAGAGCATACGATATGGGAATTAAAATTGATGGCCTTCACCGCTGGTCGAACGATGAAATCAAACTCCTTAAAAAACTATACCCAACCGAAAACATCAGAAAATTAGAAGATAAACTCGGCTGGCCCATCCGCTCAATAAGAAACAAAGCAAACAAAATGGGAATTAAAAAAAGACAGCACTACCCGACCTGGTCTAAAGATGAGACAAAGCTGTTCCTCAAACTCTACCCAAATACAAAAACACGACAAATAGCAGCCAAACTCGGCAGGTCCATCAAAGCACTCGAACAAAGAGCCCACAAACTCGGAATCAGAAAAGAAAACGTCCCACGATGGTCAAAAAAAGAAGAGCAATTGCTTGCAAAACTCTACCCGACCACGAACAATCGAATCCTCGCCGGAATATTTAAACGCTCCGCCCTGACTGTTATTCAGAAAGCATTCAGAACGGGGCTGAGAAAAAAAGGAAGAAGACCAAGAGTCAGACGAAAATAAAATCATCGTTCAACCAAGGAGTAAGGATATGATTAAACTCGATTACACCCGTCGCGATTTCTTAAAAACCATAGCCACAGGTGCAACCTCGCTGACCCTGCCGGGCTTACTGTCCTCCTGCGCAACCACTGACAAAACTAAATCGCATCCGACCAAAACCAGCAAGCAGGCCAAAACCCACATAATCACCTTAAGCTTTGACGACGGCTTTAAAAAATCAAGTATCAGAACCGCCGAAATCTACGAAAAATTCAATCTCTCCGCCTGCATTAACGTCATCGCTACCGCCCACCTCGATACATTCGAACTGCCAAATGAGTATCACGCCTGGGAAGCTGGTGACTTCGGATTATGGAACGAGCTAAAAGCACGCGGACATGAAATTATGCCTCACGGCTACAAACACGCAGACAAAAAAACAATGCCCTTCAGCGAGGCAAAAGACCTCATCAACCGATGCCTCGATTATTTCTGCAAAGAACTTAAAGGCTTTGAGCCAAAACAAGCCGTATTCAATTTCCCCTATAACAGCTCCACGCCGGAATTGGAAGCCTGGCTGCCAACCGTCGTCAGGGCCTTCAGAACCTCAGGCGGTGGAATAAATCTTCTGCCGTATAAAGGCCAGGTCAAACTTACCTGCTCAGGTTACGGACCAGAAAATTGCGAGCAGCACCTAAATGGCGAAATAGACAACTTGCTCGCCAAAGACTCAGGCTGGCTTATCTACAACACGCACGGCCTCGATGACGAAGGCTGGGGACCTATACGAGCTTCTTTCCTCGAAAAGCTCCTCGAACGCCTCCTCGCCATAGACTCGGTAAAAATCCTCCCTGCGGCTTATGCCCTTGCAACTGTAAACGCTTGCCGAACCGCCGAATCCGCATAAATTACGCTCAGGACGAAAAAACAGTAACCGCAGGCCTCGAAATCATCGCAAACGAAATCAACCGCACCTACAACAATGCCTAAAACAAGATGCGATTGTCCCCTGTAGCTATATTTTCAGGTCGGACAAATCCCCGCCCTTTTCTTTAATCTTGTCGTAATAAATCTCAAAACGCTCCTTAAGCGATGACAAGGACTTGTTTAGATTGTCGATATCGGATTTAAGCCCCTTTGCCTCTTCGCCAAGCATTTCGGTGATAGGAATCTTCTTCAGTTCAGCGGTTATTTGGGCAATATCATCCTGCTTGGCCAAAATCGCATCTTTGTATTTCAGTGCCATAGAACGCAGCTCTTCGAGGTCCATCTTTTCTGCTTCTGCTTTGACCTCACTGATAGGCTTGTTTTCATCAGCCTTCTTGCCGCAGCTAACCAGAAAGAGCGAGCATAAAGCCGATAAATAACAAAATTTGATAATCCTGACATTTTTCATTTTGTTTTCCTTTCCTGTTTCTTTGAAATTAAACTATTTCCCATATCCCTAAGTTGGCTGGCACGATTAAACGCCCGACTATACTACCAGGCTTTTCAATTCCATAGCATCCATAGCAATACCAAAATCCCCCTCGAATTACAATATCCATTTAGCCCCGCAATTTATTGCAGGGTTATATTCGCAGTCGCCTGTCCTTTAGGGGCCAACCCATTCGACGAACATGAGAAGGCTTACTTGCTACAGCTTAGGGTGAGAGAGTTATATTATTTTGTTCTGTTGACGGCAGGTTAGGATGGTTTTATAATTGGTAAAAGGTGAAAGTGGCTATGGAGTATAAAAGACCGTCATTTCTGGTCATATCCCTATTGTTTATTGCAGGTAGCTGCTCCAATCGCACCTTGTGTCTATCCCCAACCAACAATTCAGAATTGTCATCGGCAAAATACGATGTCTTAACAACAAAACAAAACACCTCTCTTAACGCAGCAGCAATTGTTAAGTCATGTGTAGATACTGATCTTCTTATTGTCGATGCCAATTTCCCGGGCGGGAATATCATTGTTGATAACATTGAGGGCGACACGGTGTTCCTGCGTCCCGACCAGCGCGATTCGTTGAAATGGTGGTTTTACTGGTACTTTCGTGTTCGCGGCGCTGCCGGCCGTACTGTCAAATTCCAGTTCACTGACAAGAATCCCATCGGTACACAGGGACCAGCTTTTAGCACAGACGGCGGCCATAGATGGATGTGGCTCGGCCCTCAGTCTGCACAGGATTCTTCATTTACATATGTGTTTGACCGGCAGAGCCGGGAAGTCCGATTCTGTTTTTCGATTCCATATCTCGAAGCTGACCTATATCAATTCCTTGGGAAATATTCGGATAACCTGTATCTGACTGTGCGAGAACTTTGTCGCACTCGCAAAGGCCGTTCTGTCGAACGTTTGCATGCAGGTAAGATTAACGAAGAGCCAAAATACCGCGTTTTACTCACAGCCAGGCATCACGCCTGTGAAATGATTGCCTCTTATGCGCTTGAAGGCTTTTTAGAGAGCATCTTATCCAATACACCTGTGGGACACTGGTTCCAAAATAATGTAGAAGTGCTTGCCGTACCGTTTATGGACAAAGATGGCGTCGAAGACGGTGACCAAGGCAAACATCGCAGGCCCCATGACCATAACCAAGATTATATCAGCGACAGTATTTATCCTTCCGTCCGGGCAATGAAGCAGTTTGTCCCTCAATGGAGCGAAATGAAGCTTAAGGTTGTTCTTGATTTACATTGCCCTTACATTCGCGGTAAATACAACGAGCTTATTTACTTGGTAGGTAGTTCTGATCCTGCTATTTGGCGCCAACAGCAAGAATTTGCAGCCATTTTGGAATCTGTTCGTGAAGGACCATTACCCTACTCAGCCAAAAGTAGTCTTGCGTTCGGTAGTGGTTGGAATACAGATGCGAACTATGGGAAATACAAATCTTACAGCCGTTGGGGAGGAGAACAGCCTGGTGCGTGTTTGGCTACTACTATTGAGATTCCTTATGCCAATGCTGGCACATCTATAGTGACTACCGACAATGCCCGTGCTTTCGGGCGCGACCTTGCTATTGCTTTGCGGCGTTATCTCGAAAACTCCGCAGAATAAGAACCTTCGACGTTGCTCCCCGCTACCAAATCCCCGCCAGCCAGTTCTCGGTAAACTCACCTAAGTCATCAAGCCCCACCTGCCCGTCATTGGTTAGGTCGGTTCCACCACCCCCACAGGTTATTGTTAGCCCCTTGCACCGCAAGGGGTTTTATCTATTTAGCCTGCACCCCTGTGGTGCAGGGCGACTAATTTTCCTCTTCGCTAAACACTATCGAATCCCCACCAGCCAGCTCTCACAGAATACCGCTAAGTCTCGTTCATCGATTACATTATCATTCGGCTCGGATATATCGCAGTTCGGGTCCCAGTTTGAATAGTTCGGGTCACTCAGCCACGCCGCCCCAAAGACCGAATAATCAGCAAAAGTAACACCATCCGGACAGACAAAATCCCCTGCCGAAATCTGCCACACGAATTTCGGATAATTCGTCCCCTCACAGATATCCCATATATCATTAGGCCCATTAATAACCTCCCCAACAAAATCCCATCCAGCATCCGTAAACGTACTTTCCTTCTGCATCTCCGCCGTCGTCTTACCTATCACATTCGGGTCATTTGCATTCCCAATCCCATTGACATCCGGATTAATCGTACTGTCCCAAAAACAACTGGTATAAACATTACTACTATCATAGCCTACCAGCCCGCCGACATACTCGTCTCCTGTAACACTACCAGATGAATAACATTTGGATATTGTCCCTGAGTCATAAAAACCGATCAAACCTCCAACATACGTGTTCCCATTAACATCTACTATCGTATAACAACTTTCTATTAAGTCGCCTCCTCCCTCCCCAATAAGACCTCCAATAAAAAAATCTCCATTTGCACTTCCTAACGCATAACAGCCCAATATTGTATCTGTGTTCTCTCCAACTAATCCTCCCGCTCCATAGGAATCAGAGGTAACCGATGATTCAGAATAGCTATCTGTTATTAAGCCATAGTTTCTGCCAACAAGCCCCCCAACGTCATCTGAGCCAGACACCGCACTTCTTGAGTAGCATTGATTGATGATACCGCTATTCCTACCAATAAGTCCACCTCCTCCACCACCCACAATTACACAATAAGAATAGCAGCTTTCGGTCTTTCCATAATTTTGCCCAGACAGCCCGCCTACATAATAACTCCCTATAATTGTCCCAGAAACTTTGCAATTAATGATATCTACTGTCCCCTCACCATGTATTGAGGCTATTCGATTTCCTTCGGGCACATTGACATATGAATTTTCCATATCTAAATTTTTTATTACAGCTCCATTACTTGTATTGCAAAATAAAGCTATCGCTCTCTGTAAACCTGTTAAAGAGACGGTAAAATTTCTAATGACATGGTTATTCCCATCAAAAACCCCTACAAAATTATTTGGGTATTCAGCAATAACATTAAATTGGGGTCTTCCTTCCTGGCCATCATAATAGGAAAGGTTAATATCCGCACACAATATAAAATGTGCATCCCAGTAATTCGAATCCGCCCCGATGGCCTGCATATCGCACGCATCCCAGATTTGATATGGGTCCTCAGCCGTCCCGCTGCCCGACCACGGCTGACCAAACGCTGCCGTCCCAAAAACGCAGACCACAACCACCCCAAAAATCATCCTGCGAATATCCACCGGACTCCTCATATTTTCACCTCTGCTGAAAACAACCCAAATATTACCTCCTTGTCGGCAATTCCAATTCTACCCCTTATCCCAGCCAAAATCAAACCTTTTTTCAAAAAAATCAAAAACTCCCCACACTTTAGTTCACTTTAGGCACTTTAGACACTTTAGTTCACCTTAGCCACTTTTAACCTTCCTCCTTGCCTGTCCCCATCGTAAGTTTATGCGCCATATGACATTGCCACCTACTGAAAAAAATCTACTTGTTTTGGAATTTTGAATTTCGGATTTAGTATTTAGGGTTTTTCCCTGTCTCTGCGCCCTCTGTGGCTAATTTTTCTCTTGATTTTTGCCTGAAATTTGGTATAATATTAATCTGTTTGCAAGAATGCAAACGACAATTCGCCCCGTAGGGCACGGTCTTCCGGGTTAGAAAACCCAAGTCAAAAATAATCGTTAATCGTTAATAACTAGCGACTGGAGACTAAATTTATGGCTACCCAAGCACAAATAATCGCAAACCGACGTAACGCCCAAAAATCAACAGGCCCACGCACCCCACAGGGAAAGGCCGCCATCTCACAGAACGCCGTCAAACACGGCCTATTGGCACGACACGATGTAATCAACTCAGAAAGTCCTGCCGAATTCGAACTCTACCGAAACAAAATCCTCGACGAGCTAAAACCGGCAAGCCCTATGGAATCCATCCTCGCTGAACGAATTGTCACCCTCTCCTGGCGCCTGAAACGCACCGGAAGAATCCAGAACCAGACCATAGACGTATTGAACGCAGATAATACCTCCCCTTTAACAAAACTCACACAATCCCTCTTTTTCAAAGACCAGAACCAGTCGAACGCCCTCCTCTCCGCTGACCATCTAACTCTTGGCCGTTTGGCTATAAAGGATTTCGCAAATGCAAGGGTCCTCGATCGGCTCCTGATGTATGAACGCAGAATTGAGCACAGCCTCTACAAAACTATCCTCGAATTTCAACGCCTCAATATCACTAAAAGACTCAAGGAAGATGGATTCCGAAATTTACTAACCTAATGGAAAACCAAAATACAGTTTTTACTTTTTCCCTCTGCCTGCTTTGTGGGCGGCCTGCGGCTGCACTGCGCAATACGTTATACGCATCACGCAATACGAGATTCAATCAATCAATCAAAAATAACAAATTATGCAAAACAAACCCAATTATCCAAAAAGTCAAATGTTTATAACCGTAGTTTCTACAACAAATTACAACGAAAAATGAACAATGGACACTTGGTCAAAACAAACCCAATCAAACCCAATTTTATCTCGCCGAAGCCCCTGTCCTTCGTAGCTTTAGCGGAGGAGGATTGGCAAAGGCGGACAAACCCAATTTCAAAGGCAGAAAAACGCTGCTCCGCACAGAATTGCTCACGAGGAGTTTTTTGAGATGGTAATGTCAAGCATCAATAAATCTTTTCAGCAGTCTTTGCAAAAGCTCCATCGGCAGGCCCATTACGTTTGTCAAACTGCCCTCTATTTTTTCGACAAATTCATCGCCACTTTCCTTTATAGCATACGCCCCCGCCTTATCCTGCCAGGACCCGCTTTTAATATGCTCAGATATCTGCTCTGCGTTCATCTTTCTCGGATGCACGGTCGTAGTGTCGCTTTCTACAATCTCGGTGCGGTCACTCAGCCTGACAATCGCAACAGCCGTTATCACCTTATGAGGTTTGCTAAAAAGTTTCCTAGTAATCTGCTCAGCCTCTTTTGCATCAGCAGGTTTGCCGATTATCTTACCCTTATAATCAACGACAGTATCTGCACCGATAACCAAACTCTCAGGAAACTTCGCAGCGACGTTTTTCGCCTTTGCCAATGCCAGCCGTTTTGCGTATTCACACGGACTAACACATTCGAAGGGAAAAACCGATTCGTCAATGTCGGGGGCAACAACGGTAAATTTATAGCCGGCCTGCGCTAACAACTGTCTTCGCCTCGGCGAAGCCGAAGCCAATATAATAGACAATCTGGAATTCAATGATTCGATAATCGATTACTTGAGTCTGACGTGGTAAACTATCTTCCTGCAAAATGCCGTATATTCTTGTTCTATTTTCTCAAAATCGTCGTCGATATAATATTTGAACAATTCCGTCCCGACAGCCCTGTTCCACTGGATAGTCAAAGCAATGTTCCTGTCTGCTGCGATTCTTTTATTCTCCTCGCTGAGTGGCCAATCACCTCGCAAACCGCCTAACAGCAACTGATGATAATTACCAAGCCTTTTGCCGAAAGCCTCCTCACGCAAAAATCGCACCAGAGCATACGATTGGCTGTAAAAAGCCATCACCGCCTCTGTCTCATTTGTAGCAAGCACCTCACCGGGATTTATAGCTATCAATTCTTTCAGCGGTATCATTTTGTCTTTTATAAGTGTGCTCCTCAACGCACCTAATCGATATATATTTTTGCCCGGCTCAAAATAAAACAATCCCTCCTCGTATCTGCTGACCTCAAACAGCATTGCGATACCTTCATCAAGCCAGCTTGGCAGACGGAACTTAAAATGCTTTTTATTAAACTGATGCCACCCTTCGTGTCCGAGAGCGGAAAAGGTGCGTTCCCTGCCTATATTATATGCCACGCACGCACCATTTAGATAATACGCACCCGCTTTTATTTTGCAGAACAACCCCGCCTGCGGGCCTGCAAAAGTTTTTGTAAAAGCCTCCCACTGCCGGCGCTCGCCAAAAAGATACACAGGAAATTTGGTCGTCGTTTCGATAGGTTCGGGCAATTGCCCGTTATAGCCACGATAGGCCGATTCCAAAAAACCCGGAACCTGACAAAGCATCAGAGGCTCCAAAAGCGTTGTGAAAATCTCATAATGCTCGGTAGTAAGTTTCAGGCCCGGCCCATACTCATTGTCCCAAACCTCAACAGATTTCAGGGCCGGCAGATTCTGCCCCTGCAGATACTCAATCATACCTGCAGGTGTATCAATCCGCTGAACGACGCCGCTGCCTACCGGCGATACACTTTCCAGACATCCAGCGAGACAAACAATCAACGCCATCAAAATTACCGCAGACTTTCGTACCATAATCTTTCCTTCGGCGAAAGAACTGAGAGTATTTAGAGTGGAAATTGAGCGTTTTGTCAAGATAGTGCCTGACGCAAAAGATATTATTTAGAAAGGCACAATGTTAATATTATCTTGAAAATCGGAACCTATCACCAAAAAATTAACAGATTATTTGTCCAGGTAAAAGGTATTGTTCGTCTAAACTTATGGCCAGTCGCGATAAGGCAATAAAAAACGACAGGAAAACTATGAGCAGTAGAATAAAGAGTCTGTGTAGAGATGCCAAAAAGGGCAATTATGACGCCGCCTGTGAATTGTTGAAGATTTATCATCAAGATATCTTTGCATATTTTAGACGCCTTTGCGGAAACAAAGAAGATGCCGAAGACCTTACACAGCAGACTTTTCTTAAAGTATGGCGCTCGCTTGGCAGTTTCCAAAGCCGAAGCAAGTTTTCAACTTGGCTCTACAGAATTGCACATAATACTTACATCGATTGGAAACGCAGAAACAACCAGATTCAATCCTACACAGACCAATGGTGGCAAGAATGTGTAGACAAAAGCCCAGGTCCTTTTGTCAATACTGCCGACCGACAAATGGCCAAACACCTGTATAAGGCAGTAGAACAACTCGATGATGGCAAAAAACACGTTGTCCACCTGCACTATTATCAGGGATTGTCCCTAAGGCAAACTGCTAAAGTACTAAGTATCTCAACCAGCACGGTAAAATACCGACTTCGCGAAGTCATTAAACTCCTGCGAGAACAACTTGGTGTTGAAGAAAATGGACTTAACCAAAAAGAAACAATCTCAATTGCAAAAGGAGAACCGATATGAATACAAGAAATAAAATAGAGCAATATCTGCACAACGCTCCAAAACCACCAGCACCGGATGGTCTGCTGGATAAATTGAAAAACGATGTGTCTTTGAGAAAGTGTGATGCACACAGCTCAGCTATTCGCAGTTGGCTTGCACCCACAGGTGGGACAGTATCGCTTCGCCGGATAGCAGCAATGGCACTGATTGCCATTGCTATTATGTTTCCTTTAAGCTACGGGGCGGTCAAAATAGTAAAATATTTTATAATGGAGCTTACTTTTGAGTATCCTGAAGATAATACAACATATGTAGTTACAAGCACCTTCGAAGGTAAGAACGAAGAAAACATTAGGGAAACTTTAGAGGAATTTCGCAAGCTCTATAATGAAGGTAAGGCGGAAGAGGTTAAACCGGGCGTGTGGGTAGTTACCCTTTCCAGCGGTGAAAAATTTGCCTATGCCGGCGATAATCCTGAACAGGCTACCCTGACTTTTAGTGAGGATGAAATACAGCTTTTGAAGGAACAATTTGATGAGATTCACGAACTGAGAAAAGCTGGCGATTTTGAGAAAATCTACAAACCAGAACATGACTTTGAAGTCGATGGAGTAAAGTATAGGTACTTTGAAGCGCACTACACACTTTCCAACGGCAAGGTCGTACGTGTTGGTGACTCTGAGCCAGCAGAAGATGAAGATTACTAAAAAACAAGGATAAATAACTTGACATATGGCAAGCGGGGCCGTTCGGCCCCGCTTATTACCTAATTAAAGCCTCTGTAATAGCAAGAGCTATATTTCTTTGAATTCTGCGCCGAATACCTCTGCGGTGAATAAATAAACTTCCGTCTTTGGGTCGCGCCAAGCGTCAGCCGGCAAGCCTGCTTTGTGTGCGCAGCAGTATGAAAGAAATTCCTCCTTGCTCCAGCCTGTCTCGGTCGCAACCTGAGGCAGAAAGCATCCTGAGGCATAGCCCTTCTTTATATAGATACCATCAACGCCAAGACGCAAACTCAACGGGTCATCGGTGCGCTTCAATGGCGACAAAACCGATATTTCTATATCCAACTGTTCCAACTCATCGGCTGTTATAGGGTCAGCAAAAAAACGTGGGTCAGCGGTAGCAGACGCCTTGGCCATCTCAACAACCAATTCAATTAACGGCATCTCAGAAGTAAATTGCCCTATGCAGCCCCTTAATTGGTCTCTGTTTTTCAACGTTACAAAGCAGCCGCAACGGGCATTCAATTCGGGGTTATCCAACTCCGGCTTCGGAACCGACATTCCCTTGATAATCGCCTCAACCGTATCGCGAGCGGTCTTAAGCAAAATTTGACGCTGGCTATCGTCCATCATTCACCCCGTGAAAAGATGCCCTAATTGCTTCATCGCATACGCCAGAAGCATTAGCAATATAATAACAATAACCGTTGCTATGTTGAAATACTTTTCTACCAGCCGCCGTGCTTTTTCGCCAAAGAAATAAAAAAGCAGCGATTCGCCGCCGAACCGCATCGTTCTGAAAACCACGCTTATACCAACAAACTTAAGCAGTGAGACCTCAGCCATTCCACCGACCCAGCTAAAGAGCATATACGGCACCGGCGTCAGAGCAGAAATTGCAATCGCCCAGAAGTCAAACCTGCGATAAAGCTCCAGGGCCTGCTGCGCTTTCTCACCTAAACTAATTGGGCCGAAGCTAATCTGCTCGAAAAAGCTGATAACCCTTTCCGGCCCGATAGCCAAGCCAAGAGAAAATGCGATTGTTCCGCCTAAAACGGAAAAAAAAGAACACGTAAGCCCGTATCTTAATGAACTCTTTGGTTTACCAAAGCAAAGGCCAATAACCAGAACATCTGCCGGGATAGGAACACAAATCGGCTCGGTCAAAGCAAGCACAATAAGTGCCGGCACACCGTATGCGGTATCTGCCCAGTGAACAACCCAGTTATAAAGCCTTCTGTGCCAGTGCCACCACGCAACATTCTCGTCGCTTGTCGCTTGTCGCTTGTCGCTCGTTTGATTGCTCAATTCTTTTTCTCGAATTTGGCCCACAACTTTTTCACTCTCTTCCAAACTGTCTTCTCATCCGCAAATTTGCCTGCCAAGAATACGGCTAATAGGTTATAATGTCAATGAGCAAATTACTTGTCTCCAACGAGATACGAATAACTATGACTTACAAGAAACAGTTTGAAACCGTCAAGAACGGCTTATTAGTCCGAGCACCCGCTAAAATAAACCTATCCCTGCTCGTGGGCGGCAAACGTCCCGATGGCTTCCACGAGATAGAAACCGTAATGGCCAAGGTAAATCTCTACGATGAAATCCTCATTCAAAAGGGGCAAAAAACAGGTATCGAACTTCTCTGCAAAGGTCCGCACTGGGCTCCTCAGGGAAAAGAAAACCTCGTCTATAAGGCGTGCGAAATGCTCCTAAAAGATTGCCGACCAAAGCCAGACCTCAAAATCACCCTGACAAAAAACATCCCTGCGGGGTCAGGCTTAGGCTCAGCCAGCAGCGACGCTGCAGCAACCCTGATAGGCACCAACAAATTCCTCAAATTGGACATCGGTAGAGGCAAACTCAGCAAAATAGCAGCCGCATTGGGCACTGATGTGCCCTTCTTTTTGGATGGCCCATTGGCATTTTGCACCGGAAAAGGTGAAAAAATTAAAAAATTAGACGAAAAATTTAATTTCCTCGCCCTGATAATATTACCAGATGTAAGTATCCCTACAAAAAAGGCTTATGTAAATTTTAAACCAAACAAACTCCTTTATGAAAAGCTCAGCGCAGAAATAAACAGCCATATTAAGAAAAACAGGATTGATTTAGTTACAAAAATGTGCGCAAATATGCTCCAAATAAGGTGTTTCAGCTTGTATAAGGAACTTGCTGAATTGAAGGATAAAGCTGAGTCATTAATTCGAGGGCAGTTGTGCCTAACGGGTAGTGGTTCAGCTATGTTTTATATCATTGAAAACAGCAACGTTCAAACAGCCAAGAGAATAAAACGCAAACTCAAAACGGTCGGTTGCAAAAGCGTTATCGTGAGCAACAACAGATGGTAAACTTTTAAGCGAGGTAAGAAAATGGAAATCAGTGAAGTCAGAGTCAAATTAGTTGACAACAAAGATGACAGATTAAAAGCCTTTTGCTCGGTGACGATGGACAACGAGTTTGTGGTCCGCGACATCAAAATCATCGAAGGCTCGGGCGGCCTGTTCGTCGCAATGCCTTCGAGAAAAATGAGCGACCATTGTGAAAAATGTGGAGGCAAAAACCATCTCAGAGCCAAATTCTGCAATAATTGTGGAGCTGCCCTTTCGGAAAATCGAGCCAAGAAGAACACCAAAGGCAGGATGAAGCTCCACGCCGATATCGCCCATCCGATTAATGCAGAATGCAGACGAAAAATTCAGGAAAAAGTTACAGCCGCATTCAATGAAGAGATGGAAAAATCAAAACAGCCGGGTTACAAACCTGTCGAAATGGATGAGCCGGACGATGATGTTCCTGAAGTAATTTAATCGACGGCGACAAAACTACGGGCTTGACCATTTAATAAAAAATCGCCGATTTGGATTTAAAAATTTCCTTCCTCTCTTACGTCGAAAGGTCTTCGAGAACCTTATCGAGGGCTATATCTAACCGCTCATTCAGTTTGTATTTACCTTTGTTTAGCTGCCGGCGAACCTTAAGAACTTTCTCCTTGCGAATCTCCGGCAGTGAAGCAATCTTTTTTAACACCTGGCCAATAGGAGTAGTATTGATATTTTCGAGGATTTGCTCCATAAGTAAATCCTGCTCTGCGGCCAGGTCCTCATCATCAGAATCTTCTTGCTGATTCTGACCCTCAAAACGGTCGTTGGAATCAAGACTTGGCATCTAAATTACCTTGAATGACAGGTCCCAGACAAAAGCATCCATATTTTCGTCCGAAAACCTATAACCACTATATCTTGTATGCCCCCTAAATCCCTTTGAGGCACAAAACAGCCTTAACACTATTGGTATCGACAGAAAGAGGGAGAAAACTTTAGAAAAGTTTGTTTCCGGCTTAACTGCCTCAAAAACTTAATATTTCAGCAGTTTTAGGAGCCAAATGCCTTTTTTTGGTATTAAAAATCGCTTTTTAACTAACCTATTTTTTATTCAAAAACTAACTAAAGAGCTTTAACCTGGAAAACCGGACAATACACAATATATAGTGATATTGGAAAATCTATTTGAATGAAAAACAGAAAGGCTAAAATCCGATTTACCCCACATCCAAATCGGCTTAATCTTTAATAGTAATATTTGAACTCCAAATCCACATCCCACACATCAGGTAAGCCCTTCTTTTTGGTCAGTTTGACCCGCGAACACTGCAAGTTTGCCCATCTAAGCTGAATTGTAGAGAGAAATCTGGCAGATTTTACAATGTCAACCTTTTTTAGACTTACCTGTGCGCTTTGGCTTTTCTGGCCCCCCGACTCTATGATTATCCCGGAACTAAGCTTGTAATCGGTCGATGGTATCCCGCACAAACTCGCAGTCTTCTCAACTGCATTGGCGTAATCAAATTCAGCAGTATCGGCCTCCATACCAGCAAACGCCAGACGCTCAGGGTCGAGGGATAAAATCTCCGCTATTATGTTTTGGGCTTTGTTGTACTGGGCCTTGTCCGCCTTCCAGCGGCGCTCTGCATCCGGCAAATATATGCCCCAGATAAATAAAGACCATAAAGATATTGCAACAGGAGCGAGAATATAATACAAACCCGGATTCTTGTATATCTCCTTCATAAAGATTTCCCTGACTATTTTTTCGGCTCGACCGTTATGCGAAAACTATCGCGCCCACCTTCTGTATCGAGGCGCTGTTGCAAAATTTCCAAATTGCTCTTTTTGATTGCCTCAAATAACTTCAGCGTATTTTTCCGGCCGGAGGTATCTCCTGTAATACTCATACTTTTGGTTGAAATAGAAATCGAATCTATATTTAAGTTCGTTTGAGCCGCACAGTTATTAAACGCCTCGAGCACTAGCGTCAGCTTCGCCGATACAGACTCTTCACCTGTTATACTTAACTGACCGCTCTTGACGTCCCTGATGCGCCTTAACTCACTTGAAAGTTTTCCAACAGGGTCCGATTTGGCCGGCGGCTTCTTGCCGAACATAACGGCTGCATAGTCTTTCTCGAACTTCTTGAACAGTTGATGACGGTATCTATTCTCCTGCCACAATTGCAGTTGAAAATACAGCCCCAAAGCAAGCATCAAACAGGCCACTGATACGCTCAAAAACTTCAACGCTTTTTGCAGTCGAACCTTTTTGCCCTGATACGGCATAAAATCGTCGCGGAAATTTATACCCCGCTCCTTTTCCAGACCGGACAAAGCCGCACCATATGCAATCGCAAATTCAACAAGGTCGGGGCAAGCCGCTAAAGTCTCAGGACTGGTTGCTGTAGCTCCAACCAAATCTACTAAACTTGTTTCGATACCAACCTTTTCACTAAGCTGCTGACAATTTACAGAGCCGGTGGAATCGAAAACTTTAACGCAATTTATTGGCTCATCAATTCTAACTAAAGCGCTCGTCACCAATACTTCCCTTGCAAGCAATATGTTTCTGTCCTGCTTGGGGCCAACAAGAAATGTTCGCGCGCCCGTTGTCTCCGTTACTCCTGAAAAGGTATTAAAATAACCGTTTGTGCCGGAAAGCACGCCAAACAAAATACGCAAATCCGGCGGCAGGGATACATTTTGCTGAATAAATCTTGACAGACAAATAACATCCGGCTCTACAGCTACCGGGTCAATATTATTAGCCTGCAAAGAAACAAGTGCTTCCGACAACACTTTTCGCTGAGCAGTAAAAACGGTCAGCTCCGAACCGCCCTGCTGGCTTGAAGCTACCTTGAAAGCTATTGCAAGTTCCGCTACATCCATAGCAAGAGCTTCCTCGGCATCAAACCTGACAGTCGCAGCAATTTGTTTAGGCTCGCTAAACTCACTATGCACACTATGCTGCATATACATTGCACAATCCAAAGCCACGTATACCTCAGAAAAATTAAACCTCCTCTCGCTGCAACCGTCCCAAATAAGATGCGCCAGCTCCTGCGGTTGACCTTCCTGCTTCTCAACAGAAACGCTGAAGCAGCCCAGAACGCTGCATGCACCACCTTCCAAGCCCAGGCAGACCACAGTGGCTCTATCCTTGCTCAGGTAAACCCCTAAGATGTTCCGAGCTTCCGACTCAAACAAACTCTTAAAAATATCTACCTTCAGCTTCTTCAACCTGAAATTACTCCGATTTTTTTTATCTTTTTACCCTCTTTGGTTATCCCTACAATAGCGGATGCCTTTGCAACCCCCGCTACAGCAGTTACTTTAATCGTAAAAAACTCACTGGCAGTTGTAATATATTTCTCACACTTTCGAATCGAATCAGAATACCCAAGTAGAGTACTGCGCAACTCTTCTATATCACTAAAAGGTTTTATCCGCCTTCGCTGTATGATTTCTTCTGCAATTTCTTTTTTATCACCACCGAAAGTAAAAGCCGCCTCCAATACTTGTCGTGGTGCCGTATTTATATTAACCTGTCTCGAAGCCCACATCCCCATATACTTTAAAGCCGACTCTGTCCTACTTTCACTGATTACTGTCGGCCTGGCAAGAACTTCGGTATCAATTAGAGAACTATGAAAAAGCCTTGCGTAATCAGCAGTATGTGCAAAGGGAGGTATTGTCTTGCTGCTGGTCTGTACCTGGGAAGCTCTACCTCTCCTTCCACGACTGCTCCTTCTCCTTATCGCTTCTCTCCTTCTTTCAGCTATCGTCGTCTTTTTTTCTGTTATCATTATGGGCTTTAATTCAAGCTTAAAAGGTTTTATTTCATTTATTTTCATTAGCTGCTGTTTTAGCGAATCAATCTGCTCTTTTTCTACAGCCATCCACTCACAGAAGGTTTCAAAGCCAGCTTCTGCCTCGCGCTTCACCTCGTCATCATCAAGCAACGCCCAACCAACGGGGTATTTCGCATTTTCATCTTCTATCTCAACCCTAACTGTTGCAGAGCCAATCTTAAATTCAACAGGCTCGATTATAAAAGGCCAGAGAGGACCATAAGGACCACGTATCTTAAAAGAATTTGGGTCATTGAGGTCAATAACAGTATCATTGGAGTCAAAATCGTTTGTGTCATTAACATCGTTAATATCATTTGTATCGTTTACATCATTTATATCGTTGGTATCGTTGACGTCACCAAAGCTCTCACTTTTATTAACACCTCTTCCGGCAGCCCACTGGGCCAAATACTCCCGATATTCCTGCTCATTTCGCCAAAACAAATCGGAAAAATCCGGCTCGTCCGAGCGTATAACCAATGGCGGGTTATTAATATCCTCCAACGCGGCAAGGGCATACTTCACCGCAGAATCACAAGCATACCGGGCCTGACCATAATCTATGATATATTGCTGCCGATGACGATACGCAGCAAGACGATTGGTTAAAGTATAGCCCAGCGTCGAAAGCAAAACTAATAGGACCAACGTCACCAACAGCACAACGCCAGGACAGTCTCGGCAATTATTTACGTTCTCTTGGTTTTCCTTGCTCATCACTTTGTTCTTCTACACTTTCCTGTTCTTTATCAATCTCGTCCTCTTCGACTGCCTGCTCTTCCTCGTCCTTTTGCCCTTCTTTATCTTCTTGCTTTACGAGCATAAAATTGATTTTTCGGGTCCTGTCAACAGCTATAGTTCGAGCGATTTTCTCAGTATCAGGCACATCCAAGGAGCCGGCGACCGTCTTAAAAGGCTCAGCAAACGAAATTGTTACCACTATACCTTCAGGCAATGAATCTTCCGACCAGTTATCCAGAAAATCTTCACCTCTGGGAACCTGCACCTTGAAAAAAGTAACGCCTTTACAAATCGGCACAAAAGAATATTCCCTCTCCCAATCTTGCCTCTGTTCATCAAGCAGTTTATCTTCTAACACCAGCCCACTGTGACTGCGGTATAAAATAAGGCCGTTGGCCTGGCTTTCATAATCATAGTTACTCTGCCAAACAATCTCCTCAAATGTCTGCTCTTCGTTCTGGCTGTTGTAAATACTCCTTTGGATTTTCAGTCTGGCGCTCGGATAACCCTTATCAAACTTATTCTCAATTGTAACTTTCGTCCCTAAACTGGACGTAACTATCTTGTCAATATCCTCAGCAATAAGCTGCAAAACTTCCGATTGCAACCGCGAGCTATCAAGCTTGCGGCCGATTGAATCCGCTGTGCGATTAGCCCGGCTATAAATACTCAACACCGCTACCAAAACCATCGCCCCTATCGTCAGAGCAGAAAGCACCTCAGCAAGTGAAAATCCCCTCCGGCTGCTACCCACATTGTAAAAAATATTCTTCATACTAAACCAAATCACAATCACTGATTTGAAAGTTCGTTAAGATAACTTATCAGCTCGTCAAAACTCATCGCCTCCAGCTCATAATCACTGAGCATCTCATCTTCTTCATCTACCTCTTCTCTCTCCTTCGCCTGCCCTTGCCCCTCCATCTGCTCCATTTGTCCGCCCAATTCTTCCTGCCTGTTTACATCTTCCGGTTCATTTGTATCTTTTTGCTCATCTATTCTGTCTTGTTCGTCCTCATCTTGCTCAGCTAATCCTTTCTTTTCTTCTTGCTTTTCCTTAATCATTTGAATTAATTGCATCTTTGTCAAATCTGTCAGCCAGTGCGTTAGCTCAACCGTCTGCACTTGGCCTTCGGTGTCGGTATATTCCGCTGAGCAAATGGCCCTGACCCACATTCGGGCCGTTATCGGCTCATAAAACATCTCAACGCTATTCTGCCATCGAATCTCAGGATACTTATCGCTGCTTCCAAACTCAGCCATCTCCTCCACTGAATCCTTCGACAGTAAAGTCTCCATATTCTCACGTGCAACCTCAAAAGCCTGCATACGAATCGCCAGATTTGCCGCCGATGTCATACAACGATTTATAACAACCAATACAGTCGAACTGACAAGTGCCAGTATAATCAAAGCAGTCATAGCTTCTATAAGGCTAAAACCCTTACGACCAAGCATATCCCGAACCGGCCGCCTCGTAGCCCGGTCAAAAGACAATCTATGATTAAAAGGATACGACCTAAAACAGCACGTCTTCTTGTCTTTTTGGAACCAAAAGCTCGACATCACCTTTTCCCAATGTAATAATTCTGTTAAGCCGGTTTACTACAACCGAATATTCCTGCTCATTCTCGTCCAGAAGGACAATTTTCCCGCCATATTGCCAGCCCGAATGACCCACAGGGAAAAATGCCGTCCCCTCATTCGTATAGTCCCCATCGTCAAACAAAACATAAGCCACCCGACAATTATCACTAAAATCATTCCTGACAATAATCTCTTCTTCAAGAACCTGATACAGAACAGGCTCGGTAATCTGCCGAAGCATATACCTCTGCTCCGTCAAATCGATAATAACTTCGTACTTTCTGTCGCTCTGGGCAGCGGCGCTTGCAGCCATTTGCATCGTTGATACAAACTCCGCTGCTTGGGCCTTAAAAGTGTTTCTTGTAAGCAATCCCGAAAGATTCGTTACCGCCAAAAGCACAAACAGCGATACAATAAAAACCACCACTATCAACTCAGTCAGCGTAAAAGCTCGAATGTGACGATAAGTGGACGGGGCGATGGACACTGCAGAACTACAGCTTTTTGCTTTTTCACATCTTCGCATACACATCAATAAGCATCGGTGCTGTAAAGGTCGGCATCGTAATCCTCACCGCCTTCTTCTCCATCAGCACCAAAACTCTTAATTACAAAAGGCTTGCCGCTCTCAGGATAAAGCTCGTAGATAAAATCGTTTCCCCAACCGTCCTGGGGTATCTCCGTAGTTTCCAGATATCCGCCAACTTCATAATTGGTAACATCGCTCGGCTGCTCAACAAGAGCCATCAGACCCTCCTCTTCGGTGGGAAATCGACCCGTATCCATCTTGAACTGATTAACCGCAGAATGAAGTATCTTTAAATTGGCCTTTGTAGTTGTAACACGGGCTTTATCTATCTGAGATGCCACTTTTGTAACTACCAACGTGGCAAGCAAACCAATAATAATCAGCATAGCCATCAGTTCGACCATCGTAAAACCTCTTCTGACCTTTTTTCTTCTTTTTTCCATCTGTCATTAACTCCTAAACTAAAAATCAAAATTCTACCGCTGAAATCTTCAAAATAGGCAGTATCGTTGCATAAGCAATCACACCCACTATTGCCGCCATAACAATTATAATAAGCGGTTCAACCGCAGCGCCTAACCGCTCAATAACTATATCCGTCGAGGCCTCAAGGTCCTCGCTGATATTTTTAAGCATTAACTCTAACTCTCCGCTTTTTTCACCAACTGCCACCATATGAGCTATGGCTGGGTCGATAACACCACTATCCTTAAGCGGAGTTGCAATATCAGCTCCGGCAAGAATCCGCTCACGTGACTGTTGAATCGCCCTTTTCATAAGACTGTTGCCGGTAACCTCTGCTACAACTCGAAGCGACTCCGCCATTGCAAGACCAGAACCAAGTAGCGTCGAAAGCGTTGAGGCAAATCGCGAAACAACTCGTTGTTTTATAAGCGGGCCGAACAATGGTAGAGAAAGCAAAAACTTGTCACGCAAATATGCACCGCGACTGGTCCGCAAAAAACGCTTCAGAACCCACACAATCCCCAGCATTGCTGCAATAACCACTATCAGCCGCCAACTGCCCAACACATGACCTACTCTCATCAGCTGCTTTGTAATCCACGGCAGCTCCTGACCAGTCCTTGCAATCTGGATGGCTATCTTGGGAATTACCACAGTCGTTAGAACCAGAATCGCTGAAATGCAAAACAAAATCAGGACAATCGGATATATCATCGCCGTTATTACCTTCGATTCAACCCGCTGACGCTTCTCCATAAACCTGGAAATGGTCGAAAGGCTCTGACCCAAAGAGCCTGTAACCTCTCCCACTCTAACCATGCTCACATATATAACATCAAAATAATCACTGTAATCTTTCAAAGCATCGGTAAAAGACTCACCGGTGATAACACGGTCACGGATATCGTTAACTGCGTTCTTGAACCGCACATCCGATGTCTGCAAAGTAAGAACCGAAAGAGCTTCGGTAAGTTTTATCCCTGAATTAAGAAGCGTCGAGAGCTGCTTTGTAAAATCGATGATTTGGCGCTTGCCGCCTCTGACGAAAATCGAAAAAAGGGCTGCCCTACCTTCACCACCGGTGCTGACTTCCGCAATCGACGTAGGATGAATACTACGAACCCTAAGTTGTTTGCGCGCAGCATAGGAACTTTCAGCAGTAATCGCTCCTCTGACTCTCTTGCCGTCTGCCGCTATCGCTGTATAACTGTATCTCGGCATATGCGCCCGTCCTTTACATCACATCCGCCTGCGTTACCCTTAACACTTCTGCAATAGTTGTTATCCCAACAAGGACCTTCCGTGCTCCATCCATTCGAAGTGTTTGCAACCCTGCGTTAAGGGCGGCCTTCTTTATAGTCCCCGCACTTTCCCTCTTGTATATCAGGTCCTGAATCTCCTCATTAATCAGCATCAGTTCATAAACACCGGTTCGGCCTCGATAGCCCGTCTGAAAACATCTATCACAACCTGTTCCAACAAAAAACCTGCCTTCTGCAGCTTGCGCATCACCAAGACCAAGCTGTCTTAACTCCTGAGGCGTCGGTTCATACCGCTGTTGACAATCAGGACAAACCTTTCGAACCAGCCTTTGGGCTATCACTGCAATCAATGATGAACTTACCAGATAAGGCTCAACGCCCAAATCCAAAAGCCGGCTCACCGCGCCCGCCGAGTCATTTGTGTGCAAGGTGCTGAAAACCAAATGACCCGTCAGTGAAGACTGTATGGCCATACGCGCTGTCTCAATATCCCGAACCTCACCGACCATTATAACATCCGGGTCCTGACGAAGCACGTGCCGAAGCGCATTTACAAACGTTACTCCTTTCTTGGCCGCAACCTGCATCTGGCTGATTCCCTCAAGCTGATATTCTATTGGGTCTTCTACCGTCATAACATTTTTCTCGGCGGAATTAATCCTGTTAAGGCATGCATATAAAGTCGTGCTTTTGCCGCTGCCTGTCGGACCTGTTACAAAGATAACACCGTGCGAACGAGTCAGCAACGAATCAAATTTCTTTAAATCATCCTCCCACAGACCCAGCTCGTCCAGGCCAAACAAACCCGTACTTTTATCCAGTAGTCGCAATACGCTACGCTCCCCGTAGCTCGTCGGGACAGTGCTGACCCGCAAATCAACCTCACGCTGGCCCAGACGAACACTGCATCTGCCATCCTGCGGCAAACGACGCTCCGCAATATCCATACCAGCCATTACCTTTATACGAGAGATAATCAACGGCAAAACGTTCCTGTTCAAACTAAGAGTATCATACAAAATACCATCAATACGGTAGCGTATCTGGATTTTGGTCTCATAAGGGTGAACGTGAATATCGCTGGCCCTTAATTGTAATGCCCTAAACAGAATATCATTGACCAGTCTGATAACAGGGGGACGATTAACCACATCAAGAAGGTCGTCAGACGTCGCCACCTCATCAACAAGCTGGTCAAGATTTTGTGAATCAAGCTCCTCTGCCACTTCTTCGATGACCGTCGTCCTCTGCTCATAGGCAATATCTATCACTGCCGTAATAGCAGCACGCGTCGATATCGCAGCCTTCACCGGCAAACCGGTCATCTTAGAGACATTATCCAGAGCATTTGCGTCTAACGGCTTGGATAAAACTACTGTAAGCTCACTGTCATCGGCTTGACTTCTTATACCAATAAGAAAATGCTGCTGAGCATAGGTCGCAGGGATAGCCTCTATAAATTCGGCAGGAACCGCCTTAGCGGATATATCCTCCAAAAATTCCCATCCCAGCGCCGATGCAAAAAGTTTCAAAACCGCTTCTTCTGTAAAATACGGACAGCGAAGAAGAAGCTCGTCAAGCCGACCTTCCTCTTGGTTATTCGCAAAAAATTCCGTCAACTGCTCAGCGTCAACCAGACCTGTTCGCTTAGCGGTTTCTATCAATAAATCCTTCATAAAATTAATGCCAAAAAATACAACTTAAAATGCAAAATTCCACAGCTTTTCATTTTGCACCTTAAATTTCACAATTGCTGTTATTCAGCTTCCAGAACATTCAGCGGGTGCATCGGTTTAGGCTTTATCCCGGGCCAATCTTCGTATTTCTGGAATTGCTCTTCGAAGTCCTCAAACGCCAGAGATCGTGTGCAGCTCGGGCAGACCTGCCACAGCTTCATCCGGTCTTAGAATATTGGCTTTTACAAAAACGTAGAGCTTGCTTTCCCTGTCCTCGTTACTGGTACTTCGGAAAAGACCTCCAATTAGCGGAACATCACCGATTAACGGCACTTTCGTTCCTCCTTTGCCCTGGTTTAGCTTTAACAGCCCGCCCAGAATTATCGTGCGACCATCAGGAACCGTCACGGTAGTCTCAATGTCACTTTCAGTCGTATCAGGAGGAGCCTCACCAACACGCTTGCCGAAATCTGAACGAGTCAATTTTGTCTCCAGCAGCAGCAAATCACCCTCGCTGATATTCGGCGTTATGGTAAGTGTAATACCAGCACTGTAGGGTTCATATCTAACAACCGTTCGGTCAGGCTTATCAGGCCCACCGGAAATAAAGTCCTCGAACTTAACGTTGGTTCTATCCGTTGTCTGAATCGTCCCGGGCTGGCCGTCATTGACCAAGATTTTTGGCTTTGCAAGGACCCTGCCATAGCCTTTGGTTTGCATAGCGGTTAGAAGTAAGTTGATATGCTTGTCGGCATAAAAGCCGGTGCCTCTACCTGAGTTACCCAGAAGCTCGATGAATCGGTCACGGCCGCCACCCGTTACGTTCGGCGGCAGCACTGCATCGGTTAACAAGGCTGTATGAGCGGTTAAATCGGGGAATGCGGATATGATGTCGAGGTCATAGTTGAAATCTTCGGTTCTGCTAACTTCAACAAGAGTAACATCAATCAGCACCTGTGGTCTTCTCTTATCAAGAGTTTTTATCAGGTTGCTTATCCACTCCTGATTTTTTTTGCTGGCATAAACAATCAATGAAAATGTGTTTTTATCGGGAACAATAACGATTTCTTCTTCTGTTCTCTTTACTACTGTTTGAATCTTGCCTTCCTGGTCCTTAATAGTTTCCTGAATAAGCTGCTGCAAAACGGCAGCCATATCCTCCGGCTTCTGGTTCTCAAGCGGATAAATTACATAAGGTATCGCCTGCATCATCGTCTCGCTGTCCACATAGCCTATAATCGTCGCTATCTGAATATGTTGTTCGGTCGTAGCATTAACCAAAAGTGAATTGGTAGACTCAATTATTACCACCTGCGGTTCTTCTACAAGCGGTTCCTCCACCACGCCAGCCGTTGGAGGTGTCGCTGGTGCCGGTGCTTTGGCAGCGCCCGGGGCCCTGGCAACTGAAACACCGCCGCCTATTATGCCAAGCTCCGCCAGCTTGTTCCTTACCTCCTCGGCACCAACATGCTGAATCTCGTATAATCGAAGCGTCCGCAGGTCCTGCTGTTCAACATCAAGGGCACCTATTAAATCATCAACAATATCCAGCTCATCTTTATACCCTATCATCAAAATGCGGTTTGTTCTTTCATCAGCATCAAGATATACAGCGGGTTCGGCTGCCTTGGGAGTCGGCTCGACTCTCGGCGGCCGCCGTGTAGGTACCCGACGCCGTGGCGGCGCCGCAGGCGCCGCTACAGGGGCAGCAATATCTATCGATACTGTTCCAATCTGCTCTGCAAGGGTTTTAATCTTCGGTGCAAGAGTCGCTGCCATCGTGTATCTTAACTGCCTGAACCTGAATTGCTTTGGCTCACCGGGCTTGTCCACCATCTGCAAAATCTCTTCTATACGGGCCATACGGTAGGCATATGATGTTACTATTAGCGTTCCTGTCTCGGAAATCTCCGAAATATCTTCTCCCAGCTTCATAGCAACTAATAAATTCTTGGCGCTGGTGGTATCTATATGCTGCAGCTTAAAAATACGCGTGACAATTACATCACCAAGCTTGATTTTATCTTCCTCGGTACGCAGCAAAGCAGGGTCAATATCTAACACCTCGGCTGTAGGCACTATCGTTACAAGATTACCCTTGCGGCTCATTACAAATCCTCTGAACTTCAGAACAGATTCAAGCAGGGGATATAAATCTTTTATTTTGATTCGGCCTTGAAGCCTCAGGGTAACTTCGCCTCTTACCTTCGCCGCATCATACATATAGTCAAGATGTAAATACTTGCCCACTAAATCCAGCAAGTCAACAATATCAAGACGCTCGGGCAAATCCAGCTCAAGCATTTCTTCGCCGCTGGGAATAGTCTCCGCCGGCTTATACGACCAGATTTTCCGGGCCGCTTCAACTGCTTCTGCTTCCTGCTCGATCTCAATCACCACCTGCCCCGGTATAGGTTCACCTTCCGGTTCCAGACCCGGCTCTTGGGCAAACTCCTCGGCTTCCAGACCCTCAATAACAGATGGCAGAGACGGTGCCTCTTGCTCCGGCACCGTTGTAACAGCATTCACCTCAGCAGGCTGTCGTGCCAATTCCGCTTCAAGCTTCTCAGCCTCGGCAAGAGAATCCAGAAGCTTGTTAAAAAACTCCCCCGACTCGTTAACATCTCGAAGTTCTCCACTCGTAACTTGTGGCTCTTTCGGAGCAGCGACCTCGGCTTCGGAAGCACGACCCTGCAAACGCTCAACAGCAGAAACAATCATTTCAATCTGCTCAGCCGGTGCTATAGCTATTACCGATTCTTCGTGAATGTCTATAATTGCCCTGTCTTTTTTAGTATGACTCGGCGGTTCATCAAAAAATGTCCCTATAAATATATTACCAACCTCTGCAGCTATCTGCTCATTGGAAGGCATATCACCAGATTCAGATGCAGGAAAAATCGCTTTGATAACATACTGCTGTTCTACATCGACAAGCCCTAAAATAGAGCTTGCTTTGATTAACTCATCAGGCTGAGCCGTTACCAAAAGCGTATTGGTACCGGGAAGTTGCGAAACAGTGCCAAGACCAACCTCAGCAAGATATTGCTTACCCTGCTCTGCCGATATGTGCCGCAACGGAAAAACCCGATATCGCTCCAACCCGGAACTTATCCCCTGCTCCGCCGCTAAAACATAACCGCCCCCAAGAAAAATTGTTAACACAAAGAGAATTATCTTGCCATAGCCACCGCTACGAAATTGCTGTTCCGAAAACATAACTTACTCCATCACCTACCTAACCAAAAACTACTTATCTACCACAAAATCTCAGTATTTATCGGACGTATCACCCGAAAATTACTAATACAAGTCCATTTCATATAAGCTGTTACGTAAATTCTCACTCAAAATTACCAAATTTAGACCTTCTTCGAACATTCTCTATATAATTCAGACATAAAAAACGACCAAAAGTTCCCTATTTTCAGCCGAGAATTTGACTATTTGTCGCAGTATTCCCTTTGCAAATTTATCCCCTCTGCCGGCAATAATCCACAATTATCCGCAAAAGTCCTATAACAACGAATAGAAAAAGATGTGCTCTATTATATCTTTTGTTAATTATCGGCTGTAGGAAAATGAAAGGCAATCTTCAAATAAACAATCCCAAGAAAACTCAACTAAACCACTCGCTCTCTGCTTCACCAACAGCTAATAACACTCTCTCTGCTACAGTGTTATCCCTACTCCGGACCGTTCGCATCGCCCTGGTTTGCGTCATTCAGGTTTGCATCCAGATTTGCGTCAATTAGATTTGCATCACCCACGTTCACATCAATCAGGTTCGCATCACCGAGGTTCGCATCACCGAGGTTTGCATCACCTTCACTTATATCATCCTCAGCTTGATTCGGCTCCTGCTGAACATCATTCAACTCTTTGCCCAAACGGTCCAGTCTCTCCGCCTCCTCGGCGCTTATCCGCATTGCTTCAAGCTCAGGAATAATACCCTCACTCAACGCCACTTGCTCCTTCGCTTCTTCGGTCCTTATCTGCCGACGCTTACGCGGTGTAACAGAAAAACCGGCTCTACCTGAAGCCGACGTCTTGCTTTTGCCCGAACCTACTTGTTGTGCCTTGCTGTCTGGCACATTCACATCGGCTGACGTTTCCTTAATAAGACTTATTTTTTCAGGCCTCTCAGGTACAAGTTCATTCGTCTTCTGGCCGTCTCGTATAACTATCAAACCATCCTTTATTTGCTCTATAACTAAATGACCTACCTCGCTGGACTGTCTGACCCACCGAAAACCCTTACCAGGCTCATCAATTAAAGCAAGCGATAAATCCGGATGTGACGCATAAAAACTGGTGCCAATTAGCCTAAATTTGGGTGAAACACTCTGCGGTCTGGGCGCATCCGCCCGACGTGACACTGGCTGCCTACTCGGCTCAGGTTTAGGCGGACTCAAATATAATGCAAACGCCTCCGCCTGTTTTACGAGCGGTGAAATCTGGTCTTCCTTTCTTAATTGTTTACCCTTAGCCTTGGTGAACTCCTCTATTGCGCCGGCAGTATTCAAAAATCCCTCCGCCTCTTTATCCCTGCGAACCCCCAAAAAAACAGAGAAAAACAGAAAAACCACCGCCACTATCACCGATATAATACCTGTTATTCGTAATACCTTTATCATATCAGTCTTCAACCCTTCTTATTTTTTGACATCGTTGGCGGCTTTTGGTTCCCTCCAATGAACTATTTTTTCCAAATAAAGCTCCTCGTTGCCCGCATAGTCGGCACTTTGCTCCGGTGTGTGGCAATCGACACAATCCAACATCGGCTCAGTAGTCACCGCCACCCCCAAAGTCCTTATATGCTCCGAGCCGGGACCATGACAACTCTCACACCCAACATCCCTCAAATCCTCTCTGCTCTTATCCTCAGAAATAAATCCACTCTCATATCCCATACCAACAACGTGACAGATAACACACTCAGGGTCATACTGCGAACCTACCCGCTCAAGCGTTGCGTAAGCGCGAGCATGTGCCATACTGCTACACACCTCATACTCATACTCATGACAAAGTTTACAAGATTTTGAACCTGTATATCTCAAACCATCTGGCAAAACAAAACGAGGTCTCTTCTCTAAAAGGTTTTCCTCTTTAACAAACTGCTGATAGTTCTTATACAGTTCAACAAGACGGTCTTCCTGTGGCAAATCTTCCGTCACCGCTATAGCTGAAAAATCAAGTTTTAGCCCCCCACCACCTTGGGCAGCTCTTATCTGCAAACTGCCCATATATTTACCATACCGACCTACGGAAACAGCCAAAAGCCCCTCGTTTGGGTCACCAACCACGCCCGCCTCATCTGATTCAGATGGACAAACCAGACAATCCACAATCCCCATCTCTGCAATAGCACCAACAACATCATCATCACAATGGCTCGATATGAGGATATTAACTGACTGTTCATTAGGCTCAGAGGCAAAAAGCTTGTTGATTTGCTCTACCGAACCTGATTCAGCCCCAAAGGCTGCAACCGTTACTGACACAGTTCTTTCGTCTAACAACAAATTCTTTGTAAAACTCGACGGAAAACCCGCTTCTGGACCACTTTGAAAACTTATAACATTAAAAACTGAGCTTATACTGTCCAGCAGCCCTAAGCTTTCAGCTATCTCGACATCTCTTTTGCTCAGATTAACCAAATCGTAGCCGAGAAGATTAAACGCCTGGATTAATATATTGAACTTGATTAAATCCTGCTCGCTGTCACCCTCTACAAACCCGCCCGTATCGACAATCAACCGCTTCGACGACGAAGCTGCTCCGTCAAAAACCACTAAACGCCTGTCAAGTCCTCCAAGCTGTCCCCCGGAACAACCACAAGGCTTCAATGCACCGAGTTCATTGCCCGTTAGAAAAACCGTAAGAACTCCGTTTTCCTCAGTCGCTTCTGCTCGCTGCTTTGCCAACCTCCCACCTGGTCCTGTCAATATACAACAGGTGCCCACCGACAACACAAAAATGCAAGTCAACAATCGCTTCATATGCCAGGCTGTTCTTTACTGGCTTCCGTCGATTCCTCCCCCTCTTTTACATAGAACCCGCGACAGGCAATTTGCAGTCTTTCCCCGCCTTTTATATTCACAAAAAATGTGTCAGAAAAAACCCTTTTCCTCCCCCCCGCAGCCGGAGGCATTATCTCCAACTTTAGCTTACAACGATTGGCAATCATCTCCTGACTTAATACCTTTATAAAACCATTTTTCGACGACGTCGAGCCAACCTCAAATCCCTCATCATAGTTGTTAATCACGCTGATTTCCTTTATTGCCGCCTCTTGTGGTTTAGCCTTATAAACAGTAATCGAACGAGGTTCCAACTTAAATCTCGGAACAACCGTATAGGAAATAGTAACTTTTTTGCATTCAGGATGAGTCAGGTTAATTCCAATTTGTCCATTCTGTGCCTCTTGAAGCATTCTAATATTAACCTTTGGCTGAAGTACAAACTCCTGTTTTTTTACCGACGAATCATAATCTGCAGTTATACAACCCCCACCTGATTTGAAACCACTTATAGCAAAGGGCTTTTTGTCAATGCTTCTTAGTGTAATCTCCGGACAACCGGCATTTTTCTTGTTAAGCATAAGTTCCAGTTTCTTCGGCTCATATTCAACTTTATTTACAACTGTGGCCTTTACGGCAAGTTTAACCCTCGAATTCTTCTTATCGTTGCTGTAAACATACAGAGTTTTCGATACCGAGAGCGGTCGGCTAGGAGCCTTGTATCTTACTTTCAACGTTCCTGATTCCCCCGGCGCATATTCCTTTTTATTAAGAGTAAAAGGCGTGCAGCCGCAGGTTTTGGTAACCTCTTTTATCACCAACAATTCATCGCCGATGTTCGCAAACTCAAATTCACAAACGTTTTTTGTCCCGGGACCAATCCTGCCGAGGTCGCAAACTACACTTTCAAATCTGATTCTCGGCCCTAATTTCTCACCCCTTACCAAAGGCTCAGCTTCCAAAGACGCCTTATCACCCTCGCTCTCAGCCTCACTAACCACCGGCGCCGATGCCTTCGATTCAGATTTAGCCCCCTCCGCATCGCTTGACCTCTCCTGACAGTCAGCAGGAGAAAGTAAAACACATACACCAAAAAGAACAATAAGTATCAAACTAATACGTTTCATAATATTTATCCCCAAATCAAATTACGACACAGCTTTAACTTAGTTCACATAAATAATTATTCTAATAAAAACAACCGTTCTACGCAAGCAATTTCCGTTTGGATTCGCAAAAATGGCAACGTCCGAATTTACTTGAAATCAACGATAAAACCTATAAAATCAGCAAAAGTTGTTTGGAAAATATCCGTTAACACTCTCAATACCACGAAAGCAAAGGAAAATAACAAATGTCTAAAAAAATAGCGATGATTGGTGCAGGAAGCATCGTCTTCTGCAAAACACTTATGAGCGACATTATGGCTACCCCCGTTCTCGCTGACAGCGAATTTGCACTGATGTCCCTGACCGAACCGAAACTGCGACGAATGGAAAACTTCGCAAAACGAATGCTAAAAGACAACAACCTGCCGGGAAAAGCCTGGGCCACATTGAACCGTCAGGAAGCCATCAAAGAAGCGGACTTCGTCATCGTGATGATTCAGGTTGGTGGCATAGATGCATTCGGCCTCGATTACAAAATCCCGCTAAAATACGGAGTTGACCAGTGCATCGGCGACTCACTGGGGCCGGGCGGACTATTCAGAGGACTGAGAACAATTCCTGTTTTAATCGACACCGCACACGATATGGAAAAAATCGCAAAACCAAACGCAATAATGCTGCAATACGCAAATCCAATGGCAGCCAATTGCCTTGCGCTCGGAAAAACCACCGGTGTCCCCTTTGTCGGACTCTGCCACGGCGTGCAAACAACCCTCGACCTCATCGCCGGTTACTGTCAGGTCCCCAAGGATGAAATCAACTATATATGTGGCGGAATCAACCATATGGACTGGTTCCTTAAATTGGAACACAAAGGTCGAGACCTGTACCCAAAGCTCAGAGAAGTCTTCGAAAAGCCTCAGTATTACAAAAACGAAAAAGTCCGCGGCGAAGTATTCAGACACTTCGGTTATTTTATGACCGAAAGCACCGGACACCTCAGCGAGTATGTCCCCTGGTTCCGAAAGAATAAAGACGCCCTGGATACGTATTGCGATGAACCGAGTTTCGGCGGAGAAAGCGGCGCATATTACAATTGGTGCAAGACCATCGCCGAAAAATACGCAAAGCACGACCCGCTCGAGTTCGAATCCACCAAAATCGAAAATCGCAGCGTCGAATACTGCTCCTATATCATCGAAGCGGTCGCAACAGGTCATCCTTTCCGCTTTATGGGCAATGTCCCCAACGAAGGCTATATCACCAATCTGCCGGATGGCTGCTGCGTCGAGGTGCCTGCCTTCGCCGATGATACAGGCCTGCACCCCACAAAAATAGGCAATCTGCCCTCTCAATGTGCCGCCGCCTGCATCACCAATATCAACGTCCAGCTCCTTGCCGCCGAGGCAGCTATCAATTCCGATACTGAAAAAATAGTCCACGCTCTCGCTATGGACCCACTGACCTCCGCCGTCTGCACCCTAAAACAAATCCGAGAAATGTGCAGCGAAATGCTCGAGGCTCAGCGCAAATGGCTGCCACAGTTCAAGGGCAAAAAAATCGCACCAAAACCAACTATCAATATCCCGAAAGACTGTAAGCCCGTAAACGTGCCGCTGGACCCTGCCCTGGCTATCGGAAAACGATTCAGCACTTTGATAGAACAAAAAACCGACTAACACCGCCTCTGCCGCAGGGGCGGGGCTAATCCTGAGATGCTCTTTACAGCCGGTATCTCATATATTACTATAGCAATATATGGGACAACAGAAGCAGCAAAAAACAATTAGCGACCCAAATCAATCAAACAACGCCCCCAATTTCTGGTTTTGTGCAGGATTGCTTGCTATACTGCTTGCTTCTATATTAGCTCGCGACATTACTCGACCCTTCTACGGGCTACACAGTTGGGCCGACGCACACGGCCCATGGGCCGCCAGAGTACATCTTAAATACGGACTCAGATACACAAAGGGCTTCTCAACAAGGGCCGTAGGCTATCCACCCGTTGAAAAACCATTTCGATATCTTGACCATCCGCAGCTGCCCGCTCTGCTAAATGCAGCCGCTATGGCCGTCCTCGGAATTCACAACTGGTCTTTACGCACGGTCAACGTCATTGCAACAATAATCACGCTTCTGCTCTTTCTTAAGATTCTCCGTGGTTTACTGGATGACAAAACTGCAATCCTCGCAGGGCTCTTCTTCTGTTTGTTTCCTATTATAGGATACTTCGGAGCTAATCTCTGGCTGTACCCATTTACCCTCTGGGCTATATGGAACTACCTGGTAATCATAAAAAGCCTAAGCAACGCCCCTGAACCCAAAAAAATCCACAAGATATTCCTTGCCTTGTCACTATTTATGATGCTCCAGCTTGCCTGGGAAGGTTTCTTCTTTGCTATGGCAATCGGCATACATTACCTCTGCCGATGCATACACCATCGAACCTTACCGGAAAAGTCCCTCCTAGCAATCCTGATTATTGCTCCGTTGAGCAGTCTGACCCTGGATTTCATTATTATGGCGGCAGGACACGATTGGAATTATCAAAAAATAATCGACCTGTATAAGTGGAGAGCAGGCTCCGGTGAGATGAGAGAACACATCTGGTCGGATTGGTTTGAAAAATTCTGGGAATTTGCAGTCTTTAATTTTACGCTGCCAATCCTCATTACCGCAATTGTCTATCTGACATTTGGACAGTTATTTGTATTTATGGCAAACACCGCAAAAAACACAGCATCGGCTATATCCAGACGATTCCCACAGTTCTGGCTCTTTTTTATGCCTCCGGTATTCCAGCTTTTCTTACTAAAGGGTTGCTTGTGGAGACATCAGACCTGGGAGAGACCATTTTGTTTTCCCATCGCCATTGCTGCCGCACTCGGTGTTATGCTGCTCGGGGATATTCTAAAAAAGGCAAACAAGTATCTTGCTTACGCCGCTATGATAACACTCGTAGCCCTGTTCTGCATATATTGTGCAATCGGAACTAACTTCTATTATGATATCAGATGGCAATCGCCGGCAAAAATTAAAATGTTCGAGATGCTAAAACAAAAAATACCACCGGACAAATACCTCTTGAGCTTTGAGGATTTTATCGTTAATCAGCACCCGGCAAAGGGCGCTTTTTACAGACCGGAAATCGCATGGCATCTCGACAGAGATATTGTGGTTGCCCGAACGCTGGAAGAGATTGAACAACAGGCTAAAACAGGAAAGTTCCCCTATTACCTGATACCGGCAACAAATTATTATAACAGAAAAGTAGCCGACTATCTGGCTGGGCTAATCAGACAACTGCAACAGCGATACAAAATCGATGAATACATCCCGGAAGACCTCGGCGAGACAAAAGATGGGAAATTCTACAAAGCAAGTATGACACCATACTTTATTTTTGATTTAACCAGCAAGGCTGGTGATTCTAAATGAAACGCAAGACAGGCCAAAGATGAAAAAAACCATTATATTAGGCTTTGACGGAGCTTCGCCGGATTTAATCAAACAATGGGCCGAACAAAATGAACTGCCAAACTTCAAAAAAATAATTGATACCGGCATCCACGGACCTTTGAAAACCACAATCCCCCCACTGACCCCTTGCGCTTGGAGCTCTCTCATCACAGGGAAAAACCCCGGAAAGCACGGCATCTACGACTTCTTCTACCTCAACGAACAACACGAAATGAAAATCCACTCATCCGTCAACAGAAGCTCGAAAGACTTGTGGGAATATCTCACAGAAAATAATCTAAAAAGTTTTGTTTTTAATGTCCCCTTTACTTATCCACCCAAAAACATAAATGGAATAATGGTCTCTGATTTCACCACTCCCTCAACAGAGGCTGATTTTACCCATCCCCCGGAATTAAAAAAAGAAATCCTCGAAAAACATCCTGATTTCAAAATCTCCGAAAAAAGCAAGTTCTCGGAAAATGAAAAATCTAAAAAAGAATTCCAGGATGAAGCATTCCGCCTTGCTGACCTGAGGTATAAAGTGGCAATAGATTTGATGAAAAACCAAGATTTCGACTTCGCAATGATTGTCTTTATGCTAATCGACCATATGCAACACTGGTATTGGAAATATATGGACAAGAACCACCCGAAATACCAGAAAGACAGCTCCCTCGAAGATACAATAAAAAATGCCTACAAAAAGATGGACTCCTTTTTAGGAAAATTCATACAAACTTTTCCAAATCATAACATAATCATCGTCTCAGACCACGGCGGAGGACCATACTACAAGGATGTTACAATAAACAAATGGTTAATGGATGAAAATTATCTCTTCCTTAAAAAAAACCGCTCATTCCAAAAAAGTATAGCGAATAAAATCGGAACCAACAAACTAATATCCAAAGGGCTAAACCTCGGTCTGTGGAAATTCATCAGCAGCTCCCCCAGAATCAAGGAGCTTATACAGAAAAAACTGCTCCTGACTTACAACGATATCGATTGGGACAAAACATTAGCTTACTCCTATGGTTATTATGGCCCAATTTACATAAATAAAGATATTGTAAAATCCGTTGAAGAACTCCAAAAACTAAAAAACGAGATTAAAGAAAAACTTAAAAAAATAAAAGACCCTATCACCAAAGAAGTTCTAATCAAGCAAATCTGGGACAGAGAAGAACTATACTCAGGAGAAAAATCGGATATCCTGCCGGATATTGTAATCAATATGGGGGATTTCTCTTATGCCTGCTCAAGCACCTTCCCTTTTAGCTCTAACGAAATTTTCTCCGAGCCGAAAACATTCAAAACAGGAGACCATACCCAATATGGAATATTTATGGCCTGCGGCAGCGATATAAAAAAAGGAAAGGAAATAAAAAACGCCACTATTTATGACACCGCCCCCACCATCCTTCATATATTCAATATTCCAATCCCAAAAGATATGGATGGAAAGGTGTTAAGAGAAATCTTCAAAGAAGATTCTGAATTTGTCAAACCAATAACATATCAAAGCAACGAAGGCAAATACGACAAAAAAGAAAAGGCAATGCAACAAAAAGCTCTGACTGATAAAGACGAAGAAAAAACCAAAGAAAGGTTAAGAGACCTGGGATATCTATAATTTCAGCGGATGGGACACATTTAGAGGTTATCTTCCGGCCCAGAGCTATCGTTCTGTTTCTCTTTAAAGTCGGCTGGTGATGCTCGCCAGAGCCATATTGCACAACTGCCACCGACAACAAATGCATAACTTATTGCTATTGCCCGGTCTATCATTGCTGCAAATATACCGACCTGCAGCGGCACGCCGAGAGCAGTTGCGCCTGCGCCAAGAACCAGTTCCCTAATTCCCAACGAACCGGGCGTTAATGCTATGAACAGAGTGACAAAACCGAGGGCCCCAAGGACAAGGTAACCTGCGGGATGGATACCTTTTCCCATACTATGGTAAACAATGCTCAGGCGTACACCGGTAAGGATGAAATTTACAGTTGATAGTACCACACATATGCAAATTGTTTTCCAACTTTTTGATATTTGATTTCGGCCAGTGAGAAAATTTCGCAGTGCTGAGCTTAGCTGACCTCGTCCGGCTGGAATGGGTACTGGCGTAAACAAAAAGAGCAAAGAGCCTATGATTGCTGTCACGAACACGGTGGCGAGGATTTTGCTTGAATATCCACCGAGGCCATAGACGGTTAACAGAATAATCAGTCCCACAGTTGCTGCTGTTGCGGTCAGCAGGAACGTGATATAGAGGAAAGAAGTTGCAAATCGAGAATATGCAAGGCCGTAATGGCGCTTAAGATAGTTTGCCCTGAAGATAGTGCCAAACTTCATCGGCACATAGTTCAGCAGCACGGCTGCATTTTGCAGCCGAACCATATCCCAGTAGCCAGTTTCGGTGTTCATAGCGCTTACTAATTGCTGCACAACGCGGGCATTTATTGAATTGAGCAAAAAGCATAAAAGGTACATCACAGCAAGCTGCTTCGAGCTTAATTTTAGCAGGACCTTTAACTGCTGCCAGTGCCCTGCGAGATACCATATCAGAAAGGCCAGTATTATCAGTGTCAGAACATTCTTAAACCATTTACCCATAATTAGCTGGCTCAAATTTAGGTTATGTTCACGGAAGTAAAATTCAGAAATTTGACTACAATGCCAAAGTTCATCTGATAATTTTCAATAATTAAAGTTATTTTGCAACAAAATTTCCTATAGGTTAATGGTTTCAAAAAATTACAAGGACAAGGAGTTTTTTCCCATCACAGCAAGATGGGCGATAACGTGTAAAAATATCTTGGAAATGCATAGCATTTATGTTAGGATGCTAAACAACTATAAACTGTTAGGAGATAATGTGGTTATAAATTTTTGATAAAGATTGGAGATTTAGCATGGACGATGTCCAGATTCACAAAACAGCAGAAGTCTCTAAACAAGCTGTAATAGGTAGAGGCACCAGAATATGGCACTACGCACAGATAAGAGAGGGAGCACAAATCGGCGAAAATTGCAGCATCGGAAAAGGTGTATACATTGACACTAACGTGAAAATTGGCAATAGGGTGAAGATACAAAACGGTGTCGGCGTGTACCGAGGCGTAACAGTTGAAGATGATGTATTGTTAGGCCCCTACTGCACCTTTACCAACGACCCTTATCCAAGAGCTTTTCCAGCAGACTGGCAAGTTGTGCCAACCTTGCTGAAAAAAGGCTGCTCTATAGGCGCAAACGCCACGGTAGTTTGTGGTGTAACAATCGGTGAGTACTCTTTAATTGCCGCAGGCGCAGTAGTAACAGTGGATACGCTGCCTTTTTCTTTGATGTTAGGCAATCCCGCAAGATTGAAAAATTTCATATGTTTATGCGGAAGGGAACTACGAAAAATTAAAGGTGAAACTTCAAAAATGGAGCTTGAGTGCAATAAATGCGGAAGAATTCTTTGCATACAGTTCCAACTTATTGAGCCCTCCGGAGAGGTAAATCAACAACTCTTCCCGAAAAATCAATCTAAGACAACCTAAGGATACCGCTATGAAAATAAATGTAGCTGTTGCCGGTGTTGGCACTATGGGGCAAAACCATGCAAGAATCTATTCCAAGCTCAAGGAGGTAAATCTCATTGCGGTTGCCGACATAAACGAAAAAACCGGAAGGTCCGTTGCCAATCGCTTTGGTTGCAAATTTTATAACAACTTTGAATCGCTACTTGATAACGAACCAATCCAAGCTGTATCAATCGTTGTCCCTACAAGTTACCACCGGGATATTGCCCTTCTTGCTCTAAACCGTGGTATTGCAACTCTCGTTGAGAAACCTCTGGCAGATACTAAAGAAGCCGCTTTAGATATCATAAACGCCGCAAAAGCCCAAAATACACTATTAATGGTAGGACACGTAGAGCGATTCAACCCCGCCATTGCAAAACTCAAGACAATAGTTTCACAAGGTAAGCTCGGCGAAATTATGTCTATAATGATTCGGCGGGTGGGAATAGCTCCGCCTCATATCAAAGATGCTGGCGTGATAGTTGACCTGGCTGTTCACGATATAGATATCTGCAATTATCTGTTGGATGGTCAGCCGGATAACATATTTGCATCCGGTGGAAGCGCATTAATCAACAATCGAGAAGACCACGCACATATCCTTTTGCGATATGGAAAAGCAAACGTAATCATTCAGGTTAATTGGATAACACCTGTAAAGGTCAGAATCCTCAATGTAACCGGTACAAATGGATACGCTGAGCTGGATTATATAAACCAACGACTTACACTGCACCAAGCAACTATAAACACTACCTTTGACGACTATGGAGACTTCATCGTCAAGTTTGGAAAACCCGTGACAATAGAAGCCGAAGTGCAAAAACAAGAGCCGCTTAAACTCGAAATCGAACATTTTGTCAACAGTGTCCAAAACAGCAGAAGACCATTAGTAAGTGGCGAAGAAGGACTGGCAGCTCTGGAAATCGCCTTAAAAGCACAACAAATGTGCAAAAGGTGAGAGATTGTGCAAAATAATCCAGTTAGCTTTCATATCGTTATAGGAACTAAGGCTCAGCTCATAAAAATGTTCCCTGTCATCCAAGAACTGCAGAAACGAAACTTGCCATACAACTTCATCGACACAGGTCAGCACCCCGCTATTACAAGGGATTTAAGAAAAGCCTTCGACTTGCCGCAACCGGATATTTATTTGGCAGGGAAAGAAAAAAATATCTCAGGAATCCTTCAGGCTTTGGTATGGAACGTAAAAATTATCTTCAAATCGATTTTTCAAAACAAAAAGATTTTCAACAATTCTAAAGGAATATGCCTTGTTCAGGGAGATACTGTTTCTACCCTACAGGGCCTGATTATGGCGAAAATAGCTAAGCTGAAAGTCGCACATATAGAGGCAGGGGAGAGAACGCATAATTTATTTAAGCCTTTCCCCGAAGAAATAATTCGAATTATCGTAGATAAGTTCGCAGATTATGCCTTTGCATCATCAGAAGTAGCCAGGCAAAATCTACTCAATGAGAAAATCAAAGGAGAAATCATAAATGTTCGCTGCAATACTATTATGGATGCCGTCCGAATAGCTGCTTCACAAGAGAGTATCAGAATCGACGTCCCAGATACTTATGTACTGGTTTCCATCCATCGCTTCGAGACAATTCAATCAAAACAAAGAATGAAAATCCTCGTGGACGCAGTTAAGAAAACTTCAGAACAATTCCAGATAGTATGGGGATTACATGAGCCTACGCGAAAGCAACTGATAAAATTCAATCTTTTGAAAGCTCTCGAAAATAACGAAAAAATCCATTTGCGCGGACTTTGGGATTATTTCGATTTCGTTAAAGCAATCAAAATGTCGGATTTCCTGATTACTGACGGAGGAGGCCCACAAGAGGAAAGTTATTTCCTGAATGTACCCTGTATGTTGATGCGCTCTGAAACAGAGCGCGAATATCATCCTAATGTTTATTTGACAAAATTTGAACCAGACCGAATTGACTTTTTCATCGAAAATTACAAGCAGTTCGGAAGGGAAACTGAAGAGGAATCGCTTAATCCTTCAAAGCTAATCGTCGATTTTTTGGAGCAAAAACTACAAAATCAGCGTCAGTTGGAAACTAACCCACAATAACATCAGCAAAACACTACGGTGTCACACCTTCTCCCAACTCATCCTGATGCTCGGTTTTCCCTCTCGGTATAAGACAGAACTATGGGGGTTTTATCTCGTTATCAGGTGAGTACTCCTGCTTTCGTAATAAGAACAGCTGCTCGTCCTGGAGAATCCTTAAGCGATTTAGCATACCAGCCAAAAGTGCGGTAATATAACAGATAAGAGAAATAAAACCAAAACCAGCTCCTAAGAAGGCAACAAAAATATATGGTGAAAAAGCACCTGTCCTGAGAAAATGAATGAGGACAAAGCCCCCGCAAAAAGAGGCTAAAATCAAAAAAATAGCACTTATTCCACCGAAGACACGCATCGGACGGTAATCCCTGTATGCCCTCAGCATTATCACCAAACTGTTCCAGCCGTACTTCCAAAGATTCCCCGCCACCTTGCTCTCGCCGACTTTGCGAACTCCCCTGACCTTCACAGGCACCTCGATTATTCTCAAACCGCGAAATGCCAAATCCAGAATAACCTCATGCGTATATGTATGCCCGCCCAACAATGTTGCTCGCAGCGCAACGTCACGACTATACGCCCGGAACCCGCAGGAAACATCACACAAGCTCTGACCGGCAAGCTTGTTGACAATGTTGGCAACACGACGGTTACCCCACTTTTTTATCCAGGGCATTTCAGGTATCAAATCAGGGTTGGCAAACCGGCTTGCTGTAACCATATCCGCTTGACCTTCGATAATGGGCGAAACCAATTTCGGTATATCTTCAGGATTGAACTGACCATCTGCATCAATATTAACAATAATATCCGCACCAAGACCAAGTGCCGTCCGGAATCCCTCACTAAAAGCCGCGCCCAAACCCCTGTTATGGCTGAAGCTGACTACCTTCGCCCCTGCTCTGGCGGCAACCTCGGCAGTTCCATCGGTGCTGCCATCATTTATCACTACGACATCAATATTTTTTACTGCAGGAATATCCCTGGGTATTGCCTCGATTATCTGCCCAACAGTAGCTGCTTCATTATACGCAGGGATAGTTACAACAACCGAAACTAATTTTTTCTGGTTCATCTTGATATCCTTTACAAGGAAAAAACTTGGCCAAATATTATCTTATCATATCACAGGATACACTCATACGGCAATAGAGATTATTTTCGGTTTATTTGGATTTTACTCAAAGCAGGCTTAGCAAAAATAAAAAGGCCGGAAAATGATATAAATTGTTTCCGGCCCTTATTATGTCAATAACTTGACTAATTGAAAAAACGCTACTGCGGAGAATTTGGTTCACAACCAATAGTCATCCGTACGCTCTGCATCTGCTCAACACTCTGATTTACATAGTCCGCGCAACTCATCTGTTTCCTTATAGCCGATGCCGTTGTTCTCTTAGCTCTCGAAAGTTCTCGTTTGCCCAGACTGCTCAAGCTTTCATCCGCCGAATAATCATCAAGTAACGCCAGTGCCCTTATCTCCTTCTCCAACGCCTCCTCTATAGCTCTCAGCGCGTCTTGTTTGACTTCAACAGCAGAACTTATATTTCGGCAGACCAGCTCCGCTATCGTGCAGTCAGCATATACCACAACTTCCTTCTCACCGACCACATTTACATCTTCCTCGACGTACTCAGCCGAAATTACAATCGGCACTTCAAGTGTCTCTAACTGTCCTGTTGTCAACAAACCATCGGCATCAATAACTGCCGAACCATTAGCATCGACAGTCCAGCTTGCTTCAATTGTCACGTCCTCGGTGGAGTTATCATCATAGATTGCCATTGCCGTATATTGTACAGAGTTGTTATCCGGCACATCGTTAGGCCCGACTATCTCAAGACCAACTAATTCCCGTATCTCTTTCAAATAAAGCTGCCGGATTTCTTCAGCAGATAATGCCCTGTCATATACACGGACGTCATCTACCGCCCCATTGAAATACAAATTATAATAGTGCCACCTACCAATCCAGAACTTAACACCGTTTGCCAGTGTAGTTATTGTCGGATCCGCCACAGCATTAGCATCACTTTCTCCATCGAGGTAAAAATATACCTTGTCCTGAGATACGTCTCGAACCACCGCTGCGTGGTGCCACCCGCCATCGGTAACAGCAGTATTCCCTTCAATAAATACATTCCTACCACCCGTGTCTTCAATCCCAAAATAAAGTTTGTTATTAGCACTCACTTTCCAAGAGTAACCTTCATAATGAGTGCCACTTGAAACTTTTCTCTTAGAAACTAAACAATGGTGTTGGCCTGTTGAGGCCCGCTTAAACCAAAGACTTATTGTAAAACTATCGCCTGCCCCAAAATCCAAACTTCCATTAGGAGGGTCACCAACATCAACGTAATCATTCACTCCATCTAAGTTCAAAGCACCGTCAATTTGACCTGTTGTCCAGGTCGGGCCGTTGACCAGCGTTCCATGATTACTGCCAACCGAATCATTTGCTATCGTTCCAGCGCTTTCGTCAAATTTCCAGTGAGAAACCAAACTCGGGTCATTAGCATCTACCGCCCACGCTGAGCCACATAGGGCCAAAAACACACATACCATCATAATTTTTGTTCTTCGTAACATTTTTACCACCTCCACAAAAAATCAACAATATTCTTTCCTCATACGATAAGGAATATATAACATAAGTACTTATTGCCCGCGACGTTCTACATAATACCTTATAAATGATTGATTTTGCAAGTGTTTTTTTTGAAATTTTTCAATGTTTTTCCGGCATTTTTGGTAAAATATTACATCCTGATTGAGAAAACGGCTATAAATATAGCTGATATTTTCGTGAAAAAAGTAAATAAGTATTCAAGGTGAAACATAATGGGAACTCTGGAAGGTCGCAAGATTGCCGTGGTTATTCCTTGCTACAATGAGGAGCTTACGATTGGAAAGGTTATCGATGACTTCGGACGGGAGCTTTCCTCAGCAACTATTTATGTTTTTGACAATTGTTCGACAGATGCTACAGCCAATATAGCCGCCAGGCACAATGCTCAGGTAATAAACGAGCCACGCAAAGGCAAAGGATTTGTTATCGAGAGTCTGTTCAGCCGAATTGATGCGGACTTTTACGTGCTGGTCGATGGGGACGATACATATCCTGCTGAGTATGCTAAAAAGCTTCTTGAGCCGGTAATGGCTGGCAATGCCGATATGGTCGTTGGTGCAAGGCTTGCGGATTATGCAGAGAAGTCCTTCCGGCCATTTCATATCTTCGGTAATAATCTTATCCGCCGGTTAGTAAACTGGATGGGCGGGGCCCAGCTTACGGACATTATGAGCGGATATCGTGCATTCAACCGTCGTGTGGTAGAACGCATTCCGGTGGTTTCAGCCGGTTTCGAAGTTGAAACCGAAATGACCATCCAAATCTTATATTACAGGATGAAAATTATCGAGGTTCAAATACCTTATAAGAGCCGCCCCGCCGGCAGCGAAAGCAAGCTGAGCACCTGGCGCGACGGCTTTCGTGTCCTGTGGAAAATCTTTACTCTTTTCAGGGCGTTCAAGCCCTTAACTTTTTTCGGAGGAATGGGACTATTGTTCTTCATCCTGGGAATTGCTGCTGGGATTTTACCTATTCGTGACTATCTTACCGACCCTAATCATTACGTCCATCATCTTCCTCTGGCAATTTTGGCAACAGGCCTGATAATTCTTTCCGCCGGTTTTGTCTTTCTCGGGATATTACTTCACGTTCTTAACTGGAGATTTTTGGAATTACATAATGTGCTTACAAGGAAAACACAGATAACAAAGGGAACGATTCAATAGCAAACCAGTTTTCTTGTCAATTTTCTCAAAAATTAAAGTCGATGTAATCTAATCGCTTATCAACTACTTTTCCGCAACAATCAAGCAGCATTTAGCAGGATATAAAAAAGTGGGCAGTTTAATCAGGCCCGGCAAAAGAACGGGGCAGGGGTCAACCCATTTACTGCCTATATTAATCTGTTTGGTATTGATTTCATGAAAACCTGCACAATACAACCTTGAAAGCAAGCCTCTCTTAGAATAAAACTTAACCATAGGTTTGTTTAAAAGAGCTAAAAGGTGATAATCGATTCCATAGAATATATCCTCTACATATTCAACCAATGAAAAAACGAGCATTTCGATAATGTTTAACCTGCCACCGGGTTTCAAGACACGGTATGATTCCTTAAGAGCAGCAAGTATTGAATTATCTGTCAGAGCTTTACTTTTCTCTACAATGTGGTGCAACAGGAACTGCATAACAACACTGTCGCAACCGTTGCTTTCTATTCCGCTTAAATCACATGCATCCCCAAGTATATATTTTATGTTTTCACCGTGTTTCACATCATCATCGAAAGTAAGATCAACAGCAATGACCCGTTCCAATCTATCCGTGTTATAAACAAATATACCACCATTGCCTATATCCAAGACAACACCTTTGAGATTGTTGTTAAGTTCGGAGCCGATGTTTTTGTATAGTTGTTTATTTGCATCGTAAACCGTTTGACGGTATCTGCCGGAGTGCTTACTAAAGTGCTTTCCAACATCCACGTGAGACTTCACTTTTTTATCACTTTCAGAAAACTATCGCACTACTGAGTCAACGCTTGTCGTTTAACAAGCTTATTCGCACAGCTAAATCTCCCAATCCAACCAAAAATACCAGACATTTTCTGAAATTGCAAAACATTTTTCAGCCTTTTGCAGCAAATTTTACAGCCATAGAAGGTTAAAGTGCAAAGTTTTCATTGCGGGAAAAAGGTTGTAGAAAATAAGGTTTCGTTTTATAATAACTGCGTCCATTGTTCAAACGTTTATATACAGGCAGTGACTAATTCTTACAGTAGATAAGAGCAAGGAACAAGCTTTTTAGTAGAAGAAATTTGCTGTGGAAGCAAAGCATATAGTTAGAGGATATGGTCCGCTCGATATGTTCCTGGCGGAGCAGAGGTATAAAACAGCCAGGAGACAGATAAGGTTTGTCCAACAAAGAGAGCGGATATTAGATATCGGCTGCGGCTCCTACCCGTTCTTTCTTACCACTGTTGATTTTTCAGAAAAATACGGAATGGATAAAATAGTTCAAAGCGATAAGAAAGTACATAAAGAAAATCATGGCATTACTCTTATCAATTACGATTTTGAAAACGAAGAAAGGTTTCCTTTCCAAGATAACTTCTTCAATGTCGTTACCGCTCTTGCGGTATTCGAGCATATTGAGCCGGCAAATTTGGTTAGATTGCACAAGGAAATTTACAGAATATTAAAACCGGGCGGGATGTATATTATGACAACACCTGCTTTTTGGACTGATAGCCTGTTGAGGTTCTTAGCAAAAATACGCCTAATAAGCAATGAGGAAATCAAAGACCATAAAGGAAACTACAAGCATTCTGACATTTTATGCATACTGCAAAAAGCAAATTTCAAAAAAGAAAATATAAAGTTAGGGTATTTCGAGTTGTTTATGAACAGCTGGACGACGGCTATCAAGTAACCTCTTACTGTTTTAAATGAAACCACCGATACGGTTAAATATTGATGAATAAAGAAACCCCACATAGACAAAAGTATACCAACATTATCATATATACAACGCTGGCAACGCTCGGCATGTTCGCCATTTTTATGGTATTCAAAAGCACTGCTCTATCTGGCCCGGGTGTAAGTTCTGACGCTTTACACTACATAAGCACCGCTGAGAACCTCGCTAAAGGCAATGGATATTACAGTTACAATGGCAAACCCTACACTCACTGGCCACCTCTATTTCCATCATTGCTCGCCATATTGAGATTGTTCAAGTTTGAGCCTCTTGATGGGGCTAAAATCATAAATGCCATTAGTTTTGCTTTAGTAATTTTTTGCTCCGGTCTAATATTTGCAAAAAGGATAAAATCACCCTTGATAATTATAATCGGCTCAGCAAGCGTCCTTATATCGGCCACTATGCTGCGAATAAGCGTATATGCATGGACAGAGCCTTTGTTCGCTTTATTAGTTATCTTATTTATGTTCAGCATAGTAAGATTCCTTAAATCCTATCACCTAAAATCGCTGGTGCTCGCGAGTGTTTATGCTGCCTTAGGATTTCTTCAAAGATATGTCGGGCTTGCGATAGTAATAGCGGGGCTGTTTTCTATACTGCTACTTACACCACAGGCTAAATGGCGACAGAAATTAAACTATGCTACGATATTTGGAGCAATTTCTTGTATTCCACTTGGGTTGTGGTTTCTAAGGAACAAATTCATCGCTTCAACAGCTGCAGATTACCATCTCTGGCTGGATACCTCTCTTCTAAAAGAAATCACAAAAACCTTAAACTCACTAACACCCTGGTTTGTTACAAAAAATATCCCCCTGGTATGGAGGTTGATAATTATTGGGGCACTGATAAGTTTTTTGGTTGTAGCCGTCATTTTAAAAAATCGCAAATTTGGCAAAGAAAAACTTGGCGATACAATGCTGGTAAAAGCTTCTTTGGTTCTCATCGCCGTCTATGCCGTCTTCACCACCATCGCTTCTGTATATGTCAATGCGGACGCCGATTACAGAATTTATTCATCAGTATATCTCTTCATTATTCTGCTCTTCTTGGTAGGGTTCGAGTCGGTGGGTAAACTATCGGGAGCAATTCTTAAAAAGGAGTGGTTAGGTTATTTGGCTGTCAGTGTATTTTGTGGTCTATGGCTGGTTCTTTATCCACTTCCCATGGTCATGCAACAAATCGCCCATTATCAGAAATACGGAGTTCCGGGTTATAACTCAATCGCCTGGCAAATGTCGCCGCTTGTGAACTGGGTTAAAACGCATCCATTAGACGGGCAAATTTTTAGTAATGAACCACATCCGTTAGTTCTTTTGGCTGGTGTCAATGCCAATATAACCCCTAATAAGCAGTTTGGCTTCGAGAACTTTAAACATCGAATATCAACGAGCAAAAAAAATTATCTCATCTGGTATTACAACCACTGGCGCAACCATCTATACAATTTTAAAGAACTAAACGCACAATTTAAGCTCAAACCGATAGCAAAGCTGCCTGATGGTGTGGTTTTCGAAATACAGTAAATAACCTGCACCTGCCTAATGCAGGGGAAACCTGCAGCACAACTCCGTGATTTTCGTTTTAAGCAGAGTATTTATTATAAGATTGAAGAAATACAAGCCAAAAGACCGCAATTTATTAACTTTTTCCCACTCTCCAAGAACACGTTAGCCTATGACAAAATCACATTTGTCGAGTAATAAAGGCTAACAAGACGATGGATTTCGCCTGAGTTGTGCTGGCCATCAGCACCCATAGTGACTATTATTTTAGCACCGAGATCTTTAGCGAAGTCGTAGCAGAGTCTAAGTGCCGCTCCGGCTTACGCCGTTACGTAGTACCAAATAGCCTGCATTCTATACAACTTTTGTGGTTTCATCCCTGCTTCCATCGTCCACAACGAGTACGCCGAGTTTTTTCCGTTAATTTCGGATGACATTTCCTTTAAGAGTTCGTCAAGATTTTTTGCTTCGTTGCAGGTGGGCATAACAACCATTATTTCACCGTCAGCGATGCTGGCATCAATCAAAGGTCTTGCTTTTTCGCGCCCGAGGTATCTGACAAGTATGTCAAACCGGTGCCTTTGTACATCGAACTTAGCTCTATGATGTCCCAACAAGAACCACAGTTCATCTGTCTGAGTGTTTTTCCATAAATTAGCGCCGTGACTTCTATGCCGACCGCTCCACACCTTGAGATTTTGGTTGTTTAGATGTTTTTGAAGTTTGTGATTTTAGAGCGTTTTCTATAAATTCTACGAGTTGTTTTTTTGAGCGGGCGCCAATAATTCTTTCGAGGACTTGGCCATTTTTGAACAGGATAAATGTTGGGACACCGCCTATACTGAACATTGACCCTGTTTGTGGATTCTGGTCGACGTTTAGCTTTCCGACCTTTATTTTCCCATCAAAATGGTTTGCGAGTTCACCCATCATAGGTTCGACCATTTTGCATGGTGGACACCAAGAGCCCCAGAAGTCGACGAAAACGGGCAGATTACTTTCGAGGACTTCTTTTTTGAAGGTTTTATCTGTGAACTTTAAACATTCGGATTCGCTCATCTTCCTCGATTTCTCCCTTCAAATCCATCAGTTCAAGTCTTTCGACTTCTCTCTTGACACCCGACCACCAGGTTTTTGGCATTATAACCTGTTTTCTTTCTTCGATTCTTTTTTTGACCTCGGCAGTTAAGAACAGTTCAAACATTCTGGTAATTTCATCTTCGACGGTAACTTTTGGTTCAAAGCCGTATCTTTTTGGTAACTTTTCATATATTGCCTCGAAAGGATGCTCATCTGCCTCAACCCTTGGGTTTTCGACCCGCTGGATTTGGACAGGAAGGTTGAAGCAGTCTTTACCAACCTTTGCGACGGTGTAAGCGAGTTGCCTTGCACTATAGATGCCGGAGATCTGGTTGACCACGGCATATTGGCCTGGTTCAGGAGGTGCACAGATGAGCCTTGTCATACACTCCATAGCATCTCTGAGTGCGATGAAGCCTCTTATTTGTTTTCCGAGTCCGTAGAGGGTTAAAGGGATTCCAATGACTGCCTGAGCGACGAATCGGTTTATTATAGTTCCAAACCATTCATCGATATCGAGACGCGTGCGAAGCCGTGGGTCAGCAGCTACCTGGTCGGTGTGTACACCGAAAATTACGCCCTGCATTATGTCGTAGGACCTTAACCACCAGTATTTACAAGCTTCATAGACATTAAAAGTATCCTGAACTTTGCTGACGTGATAGAAGCTTACGGGGTCCCTGGGTGTTAGTTCGCCACCGAGGCTCCATTCTCGTCCATCCCACTGCAGTATTGCGTCGGCGGGAAAGATGCCTTCGAATAGTGGTCTTCCGGTTAAAGGCGTTCCATATTCACCCATAGTCCCGAGTTTGAGCAATGATGTTTCAGGGATGGTGTCTCGCATTGTAAATAATAGAGCCAGTGTACCAAGGACGTTGTTTTTCTGTACTTCAATGGCATGTTCGACATCGATCATGCTGAAGGCAGGGGAGGGGTTTTCTGCATAGTGGACGATAGATTCTGGTTTTACTTCTTCGATGAACTCTTTGAGGCGTTGGCGTTGGGTGTAGATGTCTATCTGTCTGAAATCGATATCGATTCCGAGGACCTCCTTAGCAGCTCGGAGTCTTTCGTTCATTCTGTCAATAGGAACGATGGTGTGGGCGCCTCTTTCTTTAACCCAGTTTCTTCGATTGTAGTTGTCGACACCGCTGACTTTACAGCCGAGCAAGCCCAGCCAGAGTGCAAGGGTCCATCCGAGATACCCGTCGATACCAAGAATCATTACCCTCATGTCCTTTAGCATGTATCCGAATGTCGTTTCTTGCCACTCGGGGCACTCTTGGAAAGTTATGGCGGTTGGGTCGTACAGGCCAAGTTCTGGTCTACGCTTGCATTCAGCCATAATGTGGGTTTCCTGGGTTGAATCGAGGGATTTATCGAATTGTTTCACAGATTGGCCGCAGGCACGAAAATCGACTTTGCCTGCTAAATCAATCGCTGGGCAGTTCCAACAAGTACATTTATCATTGTGCATTATTTCACCTTAGTTAAGATACGTGTGCTCGCTGTTACAAATCATCTAAAGGGCTTAATCAGGCACCACTAAGATTTATATTGATTTCAAATGAAAAATACCAAAACACCGACGCCAAATCAAGAAAAAAGACCTCATGATGACCCATTTTTGAAGACTGTTTGGCTGCGAGAACTTTAAACATCGAATATCAACGAGCAAAAAAATTATCTCATCTGGTATTACAACCACTGGCGCAACCACCCGTACAATTTCGAAGAACTAAACGCACAATTAAGCTCAAGCTGATAGCAAAGCTGCTGCTCGTGTCGTTTTCGAAATACAGTAAAATGGCCTGCCTCGGTTTAATGCAGGGGAAACCTGCCGCACAACTCCTTAATTTGAGTCCTTATTCGTTCCTTGAAGAATTCGTCCATTTTGTATTCACTGTCACTTACTATTTTCACTTCCCGCAATACCCCAGTTACTAAACCCGATATACTGCCCATCTCCTCTACACACATACCTCTACGCGTAACAATTGGCGTGCCTAATCTTATACCGCTCGTAGCCGCCCTTTGCTCGTAAGGA